>Ga0129333_10000095_pt1 | contig 56211 bp, 54 predicted proteins | sample CPB6_08_DNA_FD_94474 | JGI IMG/M metagenome (GOLD analysis project Ga0129333, IMG submission 94474) | Freshwater to marine salinity gradient microbial communities from Chesapeake Bay, USA - CPBay_Sum_0.6_0.8_DNA | ecosystem: Environmental > Aquatic > Marine > Coastal | place: USA: Chesapeake... | reverse complement strand
CCTATAGGAGAACCAAATGGAAAAGCTAGTGAAATATTTTTTAGTATGCCTAGCTGCTGTTTTAGTTGGTAATATTCTAATGAAGATTATTGATTATAAATTTGACCATCTAAAACAAGAATCGACTAAACCTACAGTGTTTAGTACACAAACGCTTGAGAAAAGACAACAACAACTTGATTGTTTAGCCAAAAACATTTATTTTGAAGCAGCTAAAGAACCTTTCGAAGGTAAAGTCGCAGTAGCTCAAGTAACAATTAACAGAACTGAATCTGGAAAATTTCCTACGGATATTTGTAAGGTAGTATACCAGAAGAATATCTTTATGGAAAAAGTAGTATGCCAATTTTCCTGGTATTGTGAAACTGCATCAAAATTTAAACCAATGCATAAAGAAGCATATGATGAATGTATGGCAGTTGCTAAGAAAGTTTTACTTGAAGGATTTAGACTAGAAGGTTTGACTGAAGCTATGTATTATCACGCAACCTATGTTTCTCCAGGATGGGGTAAGGAGAAAATAGCTAAAATCGGCAATCATATTTTTTACAAATAGAAATGATTAAAATTAAATCGCCAAATCTAAAAATGCCTACATTAGATATTCAAAAGATAAGTGAATTCTGTAGGACTAAACTAACTGCGGCTACTGCCGAAACTATAGCATGGATAGCTGTTATAGTTATTCATGCTGCAACTATTCCAACCATGTTAGCTATTATGTCAGGTCTAACAGAAAAGATGCCGCCAATAGATTTAGTATTGTTTATTTGGGCAGGATTATCCCTTCTATTTGTTAGAGCAACTATTCTTAAAGATATGCTTAATATTGTAACTATTGGATTTGGATTTATCATTCACGCAACTATTCTTGCATTAATATTATTCAAATGAGTACATTAAAAGAATTTACAAAAGAAAAACATTTATTAGCAGAGTCCCAACCCTTTATTAAAAGTATTTTCAGCAATCAAGTTGATGCAAAAAAATATACTGATTATTTGTATCAGCTGTATCATGTGTATTATCAACTAGAACATAGTGGCGATACTCTATTCAAGGGTATAGAAGATATGAAAAGGCATAAACATGTCTTGAAAGACTTCTTGGAATTAGTTGGTAGTAGTAATTATAGAAATATTATAAATCTTTCTACAGACAAATACTGTAAGTATATTCAAACAATAAGTAGTGACAAAGATAAACTTATGGCTCATATCTATGTTAGGCATATGGGAGATTTATTTGGTGGACAACAACTTAAAAAATTAGTACCAGGTTCTGGCACTATGTATCAATTTGATAACATACCTGCCTTAATTGTTGAAATGAGAAAAAGGTGCGGACCTGATCTAGCAGAAGAAGCCAATATTGCATTTGATTATAATATTTCCATTATTAGGGATTTTAATTAATGCTTGATATTTGGGACAGAGCAGAAGAATTAGCTTCTTATACTTTAGGTAGTTTATTAAGAAAAGCAAAATTTATTCCATACACCTTCGATCATAATCAATATGATTTTAAATGGGAAAATTATATTTTTCAAAGTGAAAAATTTAGAAGAGCTCATGTAGAAGTGGTAGATGCTAGGGAATTAAAGAAAATTTGGATCATGCACTTTTGTATTTTTCCACATTATGATGATCCTTCTCCAATCTTTGGATTTGATATAGTATGTGGTAAGGACAAAATTACAGGGTTGTTTCATGATTATTCTGTATCAGGATCTTCGAAGCATTTTATGCTGAACGAGTTTAAAGAAATTTCCAGTACTTATTATCCTAATAAGAAAAGAGAATTGCCTGAATGGGCATTTCAAATATTTTCTAATAGTATGATTGCTGCAGGTAATTTGGATAAAAATGAATTTGATCTAGCATCCAAAGTATATTATAATACTTTTAAATATTATTTAGATAATGTTGGATCATCTAGAGACTCAACTAAAGATTATTCAGTTTCTCAAGATCGTTATTGTTATTATCAAAAACAGAATCCTAGAACACCGCACATGATGCATAGTTTGGGAGTGAATAAAAATTTATTTCAAGGATACATGGACAGTGTTTTATTTCCAGAAAGAAACAACCGCAATGGATGAACTAAAAAAAGAATTAACTGATTCCATTATCATTACTAAAAGATTTAGATCACCGAATGAATTTTCATTATACATTGAAGAAAGAGTACAAATTAATAAAATTGGATATATGGATGCAGTGATACAATACTGTAATGAAATTGATATAGATGTGGAATCAATAGCAAAATTAATTAATCAAACTCTTAAAGACAAAATTCAAATTGAGGCGGAAGAACAAAATTTTTTGAGAATTAAAAGAGGCAAACTCCCTATATGATAACAATGGACGCTTTTCAAGTTTATAAGTATTATTTAGCATTAAAACTACATTTCACAACAGACAAATATGATGTGATAAAACAAAGAGGTAAAGTAAGAGCAAGTAGACAAGCATTTGCAAAAAGATCAGATTTATTTTCCATTAACAAGATAGCAAAAAATTATTCAGATGAAGAAGTTGCTAATTTTCTGATAGCAAATTTTGTTTCAGGTGATAGATGGGGCGGGGTATTTGATGCAGATGCCAGAGAAACATATTTATCTTGGAAAAAAAGAATAGAAAGCCTAAGTTATATTTTTACTAAGGATTTGGACAATCTAATTTTAGAAATGGAGCAAAACAATCTATCTTTTGACGATTTATTTTTGATTTCTAAAAATACTCATCCATATATAATAAAAGCATACTTAAGAAAGTCTATAAGTATTGAAACATTAGTTATTCTAGATAATTTGTTAGGATTAATAGAAAAGTATGATGCTGCAGTTGAAGATACAGTTTTATATCCTGACATTTCTAGATTAGTTAAAAAATATAAACCATTTCTAAAATTTGATACGGAAAAATTTAATGGATTGCTTCGAACAAGATTTGGACTCGACTAAACAAAGAATTAAAGATTTAGAAAATATGCTCACATTTCATCAAGAAAATATTCGTGAACTTTCCGAATCTTTGAAAGAAACACAAAGATATTTAATTAAATTAGCTCGTAATCAACAAGAACTTACTAAGAGAATTACACAATGGCCATACATAGTTGTGGACACCACTAACGAAGGAGATGCTGTCTAAAAAATGAGCAAGACGAAAACATTTGATTCTTTTGATAGAGAAAAAAGAATACATCGTGTAGAAAAGGGTAAAAATAAGATAGACAAGCATCGAAAGATAATATATAATTATGCATCATCTAAAAATACAGAAGATGATGCGTTTGATGATTACTTAGATTATGCCTTTAACAATAAAATCAAACGACGTTAATACAACTTTATACAACGCAAATACGGAGTAAATTAAATGGCTTTCACATCACTATCCGAGCTTCGCAAGTCACGTGGCGGTTTTGAAACTCTAATGAAAGAGGTTGAAAAAATTGCTAATCCCCAAGCAGAAAAAACAACTGATGATCGCTTCTGGCAACCTGCAGTAGACAAGTCAGGCAATGGTTATGCTGTAATTCGTTTTTTGCCTGCATCCCCAAATGAAGATTTCCCTTTCATTAGAATTTGGAATCATGGATTTCAAGGCCCAAGCGGTAAATGGTATATTGAAAATTCGCTTACGACAATTGGAAAATCTGATCCTGTATCTGAACTAAATACTGAACTATGGAATTCTGGATCGGAGGCAAATAAAGAAATTGCTCGTAAACAGAAACGTAAGTTAACCTATATTTCTAACATTCTTGTTATCAAGGATCCAGCTAATCCTGAGAATGAAGGTAAAGTATATCTTTTTAGATATGGTAAGAAAATTTTTGATAAAATTAAAGATTTGATGAGTCCTCAATTCGAGGATGAGAAACCTGTAAATATTTACGATTTTGATACTGGTGCCAATTTTAAGTTGAAGATTCGTAATGTTGAAGGGTATCGTAATTATGATAAGTCTGAATTTGAATCTCCTAGCGCATTATCTGAAGATTCAGAAAAACTTGAAACTATTTGGAATTCTCAGCATTCCTTACAACAGTTTCTTGATCCAAAGCATTTTAAATCATATGATGAGCTTAAGAAAAAGCTACAAATGGTTTTACATGGTTCAAGTACAACTAAACGTGCAGAAGAAGTTTCTTTAGATGAGGAACCTCTAGGAGCACCAAAGGCACAAGTAGTATCTAAACCCGCTTCTAAGGCTGTGCCACCTAAAGAAGTAGACTTTGATGACGATGATGAATCGTTGTCTTATTTCGCTAAGTTAGCTAACGAGGAGTAAATATGAAGTTTTTAATCGCTTTATTTGCAACTTTTGGTTTTCTAGCAACTGGCTATGCCGCCGAAGCTAAGAAAGAAGAACCAAAGAAAGATGCACCCAAGGCAGAAGCCAAGAAGGAAGAGCCTAAGAAAGAAGAACCAGTAAAGCCAAAAGTTAAGCCTGTTGGCAAAGATGGTAAACCTGTGGATGATGCTAAAAAGCCTGCAGAACCGGCAAAGAAGTAATCAACAAAAAAGGGGCCTAAAGCCCCTTTTTTAACCATATACCGATCTACCTTCTAACCATTTTTCTAAACTATCCTCACTATTATTTGGTGTAGCTCTTGCAGGCAAATACTTAATATCATTATTAGATATGATATTTGTTGAAATTTCAGATTTTGAAACTACTTTGCTAGATTTTTCTAATTCATCTAATAAAGAATCAAATTCTTCTTCCACATTTTCTAATCTTTCAGTTAAAGTAGAAGGTGAAGAAATAACTTCAACTCCTTCCTCAGCAACTGCAAGAGGATAACCCATATCTCCTCGCCCTCCTCCAGCAGTACTAGTACCTGGGGGTATAGGTTGTGCCCCAGGTAATGTTAGTTTATTGCTCTTTGGTGATCCATCTGGATTATGAGTATTGCCATATTTTTCCATCCATTCTTTTCTTCTATTATAACTTTGTCTATCATTTCCAGTAGGCATCGGTTCAACTGAACCCACAGTAACAGATGGAGCTGTAGATTCTACACCAAATACTTTGCCTAAGTATTGAGCAGTTTTCTTTGTATCAGCTATTCCGAAAGTTAGCCCAGATATAGCATTAGCAACTCCAGATGTAGCTTTTTGTGCTGTAGTAGGTATTTGGTTTTCTTCTAAATCAAAATTTTCTCTAGTAGCTTCATCCCCTTGACCCTCATATACGTTATATCCTATCAATCCAGCAGTAACTAATAAGTTTAATCTAGTTAAAAATCCCATAACACCGGGAACTTGTGTTGGTGGTTTTTTCCCTCCCGTAGGCCCCTTTTTAGGATTCTTGCCTCCATCTTTACTAGGTCCTCCTGCAGGTCCACCTCCAGGTATTGGACCGGATGGAACTGTTTTAGGTCTTCTATTAATGTCTATATCTGGCCCACCCGTTACGTTATCTAATTTATTCAATAACGCATCAAAGTATGGACCTAGCCCTGAAACCATTTTATCTGCTATAGCTGTAGCTAAAAGTTCTCTATTAGCATCCACAGTGTTAACTTGGACACCCCCTGCCGTAGCTGCCTCTTGTTTTTTATTAAACAGAGCACTCATCTCTTTCATAAAAGTATTGTTTTGTTTTACAAAAGCCTTCATATCATCTTTAAGATTATAACTTTCTTTTCTTTCTCTTTTCCTTTCGCCTTCAGATCTTCTAAGTAATACTATTAATTCTGTAAAATCAGAATAGAATTGTTTAGAATCTATCATAGCTGCAGCAGGTTTAGCTTCTTCAGCAGGTTTAGTCTCTCTAGCAGTCTGCTGTTCTTTTATTCTATTTTGATTAGAATCAGCTTTAATAGTTTTAACCGTTAATTGAGCATTGCTTGTTCTTTGATTAGATTGAGCATTATTTGCAGAAATTTTTCTTAAAAGTTGTATCTCTTCAAATATTTTATTTTGGATCTTTACATCTTGTTGATTAGAAAAATTTGTTATTAGTCTATCAGTGGAAGGAGGAGACCATGTAGTGCCATCAGGTCTACCCCCTAAAAGAAATGGAAGTCTTTTTTCCATTAGACAGGTCTTCTCACTGTAGGTCTAAATCCTTCAGCATTTGGATCAGGTCTTGTTACATTACTACCACCGTAATTCATATTGGATTCCTGAGAATTATAATTGTATGACTGAGGTGGAGTATAACTACTTTGCATCATCGAGGGTTGTGGATTATACTGATTATTAGGCATATTCATACTTGGATTAAATTTAGGTGGTTCTGAACTTAGTGTTGGAGTTGGAACACCTCCAGCTGCACCTGCAATTTTTTCTTGCGTACGACCAAACGCACTAACACCTAAAACAGCACCCATTGCTACATGGAATAAACCACCACCTTGAAGTGTTATTGGCACCCATTGCCTAAAGGCATCATTTGCTGCTTGTGTTTCCCAGAACTGCACAATAGTAAACATAATAGGAAAAATCGCGAAGTCAGCAAGGCAACATAACATGTACATCATTGCCATCATTGGACGCCATTTTTTGGTCATCCAATCTTCTTTATTAGCTTCAACAGGTTTTTCTTCTTCCTTTATTTCTTCTTCTGGCTTATCAGATTTTTTGATTCCGAACATCATATTCCCCTTGCGTTTTTTAATTTTATTTTTTCATTTTCATCGCGAATATGTGCCGTCAACATACTAACATAAATCTCTCTTTCCCATGGAAGCATATTTTCTAATTCCGTTAATGAGTATTTATGGTGATGCATTAACGAAAAGTTTAACTTATAGAAATTTACGAGGGTCTCATGGGAAAGAGTTAGACGAAAAAATTTTGCAGGCCCTCCAATTTTATATTATTTACTTTTTTACACCCATCACATGTATGCTCTACATCATGTATAATTCTTGGCATATCCAAGAAAAATTTTTCTATTTTTTCAAACTGTTCTTTTGTAAATGATTCTAAGAATGTAATTATATCTTGTTTTTCCTGATCTTTAGTTTGATATACTTGATCCTTAGTAAATATTTTTTCTATACAATTACAAATTAGTTCTATGATATTAGTAGAATTTAGATTTTCATATATATCTATCATTTCATTGAATTTAGGATATCTTAGTATAACTCCTATATCTTTAGTTATCATAATCTTGTTATTGAAGTTCTCTTTTTTATTCACCTTTAAGTCTAACAAATTTATAGTAAACTTATTATCATATTCACATTCACATTTGTAAACTAAATCGGTTATTTCACCTATTGATTTGGCTCTAAGATTAATAAAAATAAATTCTATATCAAAATGAGCAAGAGCATCAATATCTAGTTTATTAAATGTACAATTATCTACAAGATCTGTTAAAATTCTAGTAATTTCTTCTGCATCAGATTCGATAGCTGTAAGTAAAATTTTAAATTCTTTAACTAGAAAAGGTCTATATTTGATTTTTTTACCATTGGATGGTAATATCAATTCATAGGTAGGTGTTTCTAAAATAGGCAAAGCCATAATATTCCTTTATTGAAAATCTATTTGTCTAAATGTTCCGTCCTCGTTTTTCTTATTTAAGTAAATTGAACCTGCTAATGCTCTTTCGGTTTCATTGTAAATTTTCCAACGCCTATATGTGAACGTAACATTCAATTTATGTGGGGTATTTTGTGACGCCATATTCAAATCTAGTATCCCGATGTTTCTAGGAAAAGCATCAACAAGTTCTACTGAATAAACAGGATCGTCTCTTTCATTTAATTGATGTATTATAATTTTAGAAGTATAACCTGTTGCTGGACTATTTCTATATCCCACATGAAAGGAAACAGGATCTACTATTTTGTGTATCCAAGTATCAAAGAATTTTTTCACTACAAGTTTTTGATCTACCAAAAAAGACATAGGTATTGATTCGCCACCATATTCTATAGTTAAAGGATTTTGATAATTAGGACCATAAATTCTTTGTGGTGCTATTCCTAGATTTAATTGAGGAAGATTTGCACTCTCACAAAATAGACTTACTAATCTAGCATCATTAACATATGGTTGCATCACCGTAGGCACAGTAATTAATACTTCAAATCTATTAGGTTTAGCAATACCTTGAGTTAGTACTGCTGTTTTGAAATTATTTAAATTAAAATTTGCCATTTAATCCTTACCTATTACTAGCTTCTCTCCAGACTTTAGTTTTACTAGCTTTTTCAAATTGTTCAATAGGTAATTGAGATGCTGTGATCCAATCGGGATAATTTATCTTTAAAAATCTAGATTTAACATGATTATCTAAATAGTGTTTAACTGAGCCATTGATTGATGCTATGGATGAAAAACTAACTAGTATTCTCCACGATATTCTTATTTTGGTATTTTGATTATAGTTAGTATCTGTTGCATTTTCTGATAAAGCTTTTAATAACTTAAATCTCATCAAATAAGGCATATAGTGTAGATTAATACCATAAAATCCATCTTCAACTTTTCTAAATGGTAATACTAGTGGAAAAGTGTCGTAATACGGTAGAGTTTCCTTGTGCTTTGGATCATAGTAAAAAAGATACATTTCTCCAGGTAGGATATTATTTTTCATCTGCCTGGAATTTTGCATCAAATTATTTTGATTAACTTTGCTGCCAAGTTGTTTAACTTGGCTTTGAAACCATCTATAGGATTTTTGCGTATCCTCTTGATTTACTTTTATAGTGTCAAATATACTAGCCATTTTTTGGTGTAAGTCCTAAATCCTTTTCTGTTAGTATCATAAATTTCATTTTTCTGTCTTGGCAAAATTCAAATGCAGCTTTCCATTTAGCTTGATTAATCCCATATTGGTAAACTTCATCTATAAATTTTTTAGTTTTCTTTACTGGGATCTCTGGTGGTTTTGTGAATTTTTCTGGTTTTATTTCAATTAAATATTTTTGTACCACGTTATTAGAGTTTCTAACTTTAATATAAAAATCCACAAAATACCTATGAACTCTATTATCTACGGGTGACAAATAGGGAATAATTACTGTTTCAGATCCCCATTCTATTACTGAAGTATTTCCGTCACACCATTTCATAAATCTTAGTTCCCATAGGGATCTATAGATGACGTTTAAAACGTCACCTTTGTATTTACTAGGATTTAATGGTTTAAATCGTCCCTTGTAGGTTTTTGTATACATTTTGAATATAAATAATAAATAACACTTACCCCTATTATTTATTTCAAAGAATGGCCGACAATCAAGCTCAACCCACAATAAAAGACGATTTAGAGGAATACGAAAAACGTAGAAACAAGAGCTACGATCTTTCTAAATATAACGTCAGTGTCGGTAATTTTCAGTATCCAGAAAATTTGGGTACTGCCCCCGATCTTAGGCACTTTGTAGCATTTTATATTAATGTCAGGGATAAATCTAGATTACAACCTAAAAATGAATTATTATCTGAAAATGAAGTTCCAGTAATAAGTGCAACTCAAAGAAAGAATGGCAATGCCTGGTCTACAGCATTGGTCACTAGCACCGCATTAACAACTGCAGCAACTGCTGTAGGAATAAAGACTCTTAAAGATTCTGCTGTAAGATTAAAGGGGAAATCTGCAGCACAAACTTTAAAAAATACAAGTTCTTTTTTGTTTACTGGCGGAATAACAGCATTATCCACAGCTTATATTGCTACTGAAGCTATTAAAAGACTTCCCGTATTAAGTCCAACAAAATTCAAAAGATTGAAGGATGTAGTAACATTACATGTAGAGGATAGACCTTCAGTAAAATATGGTGTAAAATACAATAATAAAAGTTTAGGTATTCTAGCAGGATTCGCTGCTTCAACTGCTTCTGCTAAGGATACATTTAAAAATAATATAGGAGAAGCTGCAGCTTTAGGATTAGCACAAGCAGCTAAGATTCCTAATGCTATAGGGGGAGCTACATTAGCAGACTTGTTAGGTGCAGCTGCCGGAGTTCAAATAAATCCATATAATGAAGTTCTTTTTGAATCAATAGACTACAGAACATTTAGTTTTAGATATAGATTCTTTCCTAAAAGCGAAAAAGAAACTAGAAACGTAAAAAACATAATAGATAAGTTTAAGGAACACATGCATCCAGAACTTACATCTAGTGGATTTTTCTATATCTATCCTTCAGAATTTGATATAGTATATTATTTTGTCGATGAAAAGGGTGATACTAAAGAAAACGTTTATTTTCATAGAATAGGTAATTGTGTTTTGACTGATATGGGTGTAGAATATGGTGGTGATAGTTTTTCTACTTTTTCTAACGGGGCTCCAACACAAGTTAATTTAACATTGACATTTAGAGAAGTAGAACTTTTAACTAAACGAGAAATGCAAAGAGGCTTCTAATGTATTTTAACTATTTTCCTAAAATTCTTTATTCATTAGATGAAGGGCGTACAGGACAAGTTGTGACCGATATAATGAGAAGAACAATAGTTAAGGAAGAGTATATTAAGAATAGTGCCTTTTATGATTTACACGATATAAAGGATGGTGAGACTCCTGAAATTCTATCAGACGTATATTATGGATCACCAATTTACTATTGGGTAATTCTACAAGCTAATTCATTAATTGATCCGAGATTTGATTGGCCATTATCACAGGAAAATTTATATGAATTTTGCATCACCAAGTATGGGGGCGAAACTGAAATTTATAAGACTAAATTATACACTAATGATAAATCTTACGTAGTTAATGGATACAATCCCCTATCTGAGGACTCACCAAATGCTGCAGGAGAAGAGATATATCTAGTATTAGAAGATACCACATCATTATTACTTGTAGATCCTCCATTTACTCTATATCCAGTATCCAGATTAGAATATGAAACAGCAATAAATGAATCAAAAAGAAGAATAAAAATTCTTAAGCCTGAAGTTGTTAGTGAGATAGTTAAGGACTTTGGAAGAATAATATCTAGATGAGTATTGTCTCTGAACAACTTCAAAGAACAGGTGAAGTTGTTATTGATCAACTTTATTTGGTTTCTGCCGAAGGTATTCCTGTTGACCTTAGAGGATTTATGATAGAACTGAGTATATACGAAAGCATATACTCACCTGTTATGTCTGGGTCCATTTTAATTTCTGATAGCAAAAACTTATTCAAAACTTTAGGTATTTGTGGTGAAGAATACATAGTTATTCAATTTCGAACACCTAATTTCGATAGTGATAATTCTATCAGGAAAACCTTTAAGGTTTATTCTATAACTGATAGAGCTATAATAGATCAGTCCACTACACAAATGATTTTGAATTTTATATCCTATGAAGCCATACGTGATACTATTAATAATCTTTTTAGTTCATTTGAGGGTAAGATTAGTGAGGTAGTTGGGGACATTTTTGATCAACATCTAAGCATGACTAGAAACTTAACTGTTGATCCTGCAACAAATAAAGTTACAGAAGAGGTTGAAAAAACTTCTTTACTTATATTAGATGAAACAGAAAATAGTGTAAAATTTGTAAGTCCAGGTTGGTCACCTATAAAATGTATACAATGGTTAGCATCGAAAGCTATTCCTGCCAAAGGAAAAGCTTGTAATTTTTTGTTTTGGGAATCTAATAAACAATTTTACTTCGGTCCTATAGAGAAGATATTTGAAATTTCCCACACTAATCCTAATATGTCTATAGGAAGATATAAATTTTTTCCCCCAGGTCCATTATCCATAGACAATCTAACAGATAGAATGTATAGAATTGAAGATATTAAAATGAGCAAAATAATGGATACTTTATCTGGTGCGAGAAATGGATACCTTAGTAATAGAATGGTCGCATTAGATATCATGAATAAGGATTATCAATATAACGATTATTATCATTTAGATAAGTTTGATCAATATAATCATACAAGTGGTAGCAACAACAATAATGCTAAACCGTTATATTCGGGATTGTTTACTAACCCAAAAAATAATGTAAAGGTTTATACAGTTCAATCTAATTTATTTACTGGCGTAACTGACAATGTAAATGAAAAAATGCCTGAAATATATGGTAATAGATTATCTAATTTACATGAACTTAAAAATTATAAAATAGAAATAGCTATACCAGGCAGAACGGATGTAGAAGTTGGTTCAATGATAGAAGTAGATATTCCTGATACATCGCCTGTCGATGACGAGGATATAGCTAATGATAAAGTAGATGCAGTATATTCTGGTATGTTTTTAATTACTAAAATTCATCATAAGATTAATGCTATATCTCAAAAGCATAGTATGCTGTTAGAAATAGCTAAAGATTCATACACTGGATTAGATTCAACAGATGATTGGACATAAGGGTACATGGTGGATAGGAGTTGTAGAGGACAGAGATGATCCTGAACAACTCGGTAGATGTAAAGTAAGGATCTTTGGTTATCATACTGAGGATCCTGTAGAGTTGCCTACAAAAGATTTACCTTGGGCTTTACCTTTACAACCTATCACATCTGCTGCTATATCAGGTAAAGGATCCACACCTATAGGTCCATTAGAAGGTACTTGGGTCGTAGGTTGGTTTTTAGATGGCGAGGATATGCAGCAGCCCATAATGATGGGAACTATAGCAGGCAAAAATAAGACAAAGGGTGCGACTGAAACTAGAAAAATTGAGGAATCAAAAGCTCAGAATGATAGTTATTTACGATCGCAAGACGGCGAAATCGTCAGAGATTCTAGTAACGAACCGATTGTAATTGAAACATCTAAAAATAATGACAGCGCAACAAAGGACACTATTAGAAATAGTTTACCTCCTTTGACTCCAAGTCAGATAAAAAGTATGATGAATGCTATCGCTAAAATAGAATCTTCTTCTGGAACAGGAACAGCAGTTTATACTAAATTAAATTATAAAGATATATTATCAAGAAGCGATGCTAATTCTTCTCAATTTTATGGAGCATATAATTCTTCAAATTATTGGGGTAAGTATCAATTTGGATATGCAGCATTAATAGATTTAGGGTATGTTAAAAATTTAGGCAATAAAAGACAAAATTATGATAATACTAATCTTTTAAAGGCTTCTAATTGGGAAAATAAAAATGGTCTAAATTCTTTAGACGCCTATATTAATAATGGCACTGCTCAAGAATCAATAATGTTTCAGTTATTGGAAAGAAATTATAATATACTGAAAAGTAAAGGTATTATCACAACATCTGATACTGCAGAAAAAGTAGCGGGTTTATTAGCTGCTGCTCATAACGGTGGTGCAGGGGCAGCCGTAAATTTAGCAAGGGGTTTAGATAGTGTTGACGGAAACGGTACTCCAAGATCAAAATTTTATACTGCAGCTAGTCGAGCAGTAGGAGGAAGTGGTGAAGAACCCCAATCCGAAACTGATACAGGATCATCTGAATCTACAGTTGCTACCAATAAAGAATTGTTAGATAGACAAGGATTTGCTGATCCAAATAAAGTGTATCCTACCTTGGATTATTATGGATCACCTGACACAAATAAGTTAGCAAGAGGATTGACACATCCTTCATTAGTGAATAAAGAATGGTATAGATCAACTGATGTGAATTTAGCAAATTCTAGTAAAGTATGGGAACAACCAAAATCTCCCTACTCTGCTAAGTATCCTTATAACCACGTAGTTGAAACTGAAGCCGGGCATTTACTAGAGTTTGATAATACGCCAGGGCATGAAAGAATAAATCTATATCATAAGTCTGGTACTTTTATAGAATTAGATGTAAATGGCACATCGGTAAGAAAAACTATAGGTGATTCTTTTGAATTAGTAGATAACAATAGTTATACTTATATAAGAGGTGGGCAAAATATTACAGTAGATGGTTCTAGTAAACTGCTTGTTAAAAACAATGCTGATATACAAGTATTAGGAACTGCTACTGTAATTAGCAATGGTAGTATGAGTGTACAAGCGGCTGAGTCATTAGATTTAGTAGCAGATGTAGTGAATATTTCTGGTAAGACTGCATTGAATATGACATCAGGTGGAAACACTAAACTGCAGGGCAAAGATCTTAATCTATATTCAAGCAGTAATGATGTGACAATAAAATCTAAAAGAAAACTAGCGATGCAATCATTAGATAGCACTAGTATAAATGGTGGTTTCGAGTTAAGGATGGATGCATCTGTAATAAAAACAAAAATGGGGGCTACAGCTATTTCAGAAATTAACTTGCCTGTTTCTACTCCTCCAAGTAAAGAATTTCCTACTATTGTTGACAAACCAGATAAAGTGAAGAACGAAACAGACGAAAAAACCTTTTTGAATGATGATCCTATTACGTCTACTTCTCCTGAAGCAGTTAGTTATAGAACAGATAGATTAATACAAGAAATTATAAATGACACCTCTATCTATGTTAGTGAAACATCTGCTGCAACAAGTCCACAGAGAAATACAAGAAATTTCAGTTGTAATGATTTTTTAGAGTTTGATAGGCAAAATAATTTTCCTTCATCTATAATTTTATCTAAAAATTATACTTTATCGTCTTTACTATTTAAAAACACTCTTGTAGCGCAAAAGGGTATTTCTCGAGGAGAAATATTATGTAATATGAAATATCTAGCTGAGGTTTGTCTAGAACCTATAAAGGCAAAATATGCAGATATGATTGTTACTAGTTGTTTTAGAGTAGACGGCAGAAAAATTAAAGATAGGAACGGAAGGGAAATTGTAGTTAGAGAAGAGGATCACGCTAGAGGTATGGCAGCGGATATGCAATTCAATTCTAGGAGCTATCCTCAATATTTTGAAGTAGCTAAATGGATTGAAAAGAATATACCTCATGCACAGTTATTACTTGAATATGAAAGAAGAGGTACTATAGTTATATCTTGGATACATATCGCTTTTGATAAATCTAATAAAACAAGAGCTATGCGAGTAGGAACATTGATGAATCATGTGGTTACTCATAGAAATCAACTCGCAAATCAAGCATAATAAATAATTAGGGCTCAAATGGCAACTGTAAATAGAAAATCTAGGGAATATTCTGATTTAGATTTATTATTTGAATCGCATCCTTATACTAAAGATGTGAATAGAAACTTTGATTTTGAAGCTATAAAAGCTTCCGTAAGAAATCTAGTTTTGACTAAGAACTATGAAAGACCTTTTCAACCAGAACTTGGATGCCAAATTTATTCATTATTATTTGAAAACTTTTCTCCTGCTGTCAAAGCTGCTGCTGAAAGAACAGTCAGAAATGTTATAGAAAGATTTGAACCTAGAGTTAGAATTATATCAGTAAATGTTTTCGAAAGTGTAGATGAAAACGGATTAAGTGTAGAAATAATTTTTACTCCTAGAAATATAGATTTGCCCATAACTGTATTAACAACATTAAGTAGAGCAAGATAATGGCCAATCTTAAGATTTCAGATTTAGATTTCGATAGTATTAAAGAAAATCTAAAAACCTTTCTGAAGAATTATAGGGACAGTAATGGAGATCTAGTATTTACAGATTATGATTTTAGCGGCTCTGCTTTATCTGTTCTATTAGATTTACTTGCATATAATACGCATTATAATGGTTATTATGCCAATATGCTAATGAATGAAATGTTTTTAGATTCTGCAGTTAAAAGAGAATCAGCAGTGTCCATTGCTAAACATCTCGGATATACACCTAGATCAGTAAGAAGTGCGAGAGCTACTATAGGGTTCACTGTTAGTGCTCCGTCAGGAAATCCAACTTCCCTTACACTAGATAAGTATACCGCTTTTAATACTATAATTAACAATGTATCATATACTTTTGTAAATGTACAACCTAAAACTATTGTACCAGTGTCTGGAGTTTATGAATTTAATGATGTAGAAATATTGGAAGGAATACCTTTAGAATACATCTTTAGAGTCAATAATCCTGGTCCAGGGGAAAAATACGAAATTCCCAATGAGAATATAGATACAACTTCATTAGTTGTAACAGTACAAAATTCTAATACTGATACAACTACTACCACATTTGAATTCGCAGATGACGTGGTTGATATTAATGGAGATTCTAAAGTATATTATATCGAAGAATCCCCTACAGGGAAATTTCAATTAATTTTTGGCGATGGCGTTTTAGGGAAAAAATTAGTTAACGGTAATCTGGTCAAGGTACAATATCTAATAAGTAATGGATCTGATTGTAATGTTTCCAGTCTTATTACACAAAATTTTACAACCTCTGCAACGGTTGGTGGCGGTGGGATTACTAATATAGTTACATCTATTAATTCAAATTACGGAGCTAATAGAGAGACGATAACTGAAATAAAATTTAATGCTCCAAAGTTTAATTCTTCTCAAAATAGAGCTGTTACAGCAGATGATTATAAAGTACTAATAGATACGTATTATCCTGCTCTTATTGATTCTATTTCAGTTTGGGGTGGGGAGGAAAATATTCCGAAAAAATACGGTAAAGTAATTATTGCTTTAAGTCCTGCTACTGGATTCACTATCACTGAGGATATTAAAAATAATATCTCTAATTACTTGAAGCAAAAGAAAATATTGTCTGTGACACCAGAATATGTAGATCCAGAGTATTTCTATATTAATTTGATGGTTAATGTGAAATATAATTTTAAACTTACTTCATTAACATCAGATGATATAAAACAACTAGTATTGGAATCCATAAACAACTATTTTAACAATAATTTAAAAAGATTTGACCAAGACTTTGTCTTTTCAAAATTATCTAAACTAATAGATGAATCTGAGGATTCTATAGTAGGGAATCTTATTTCTCTTAAAATACAAAAAAGAATAATTCCTGCTCTGTCTACAGATTTAATTTTTAGCGATGATGATTCATTAAAATTTTATGTTGGATTATTACCTGGTAGTTTAGAAAGTACGAGATTTGCTATTACTATAGAAAATGTAGTTTATCCTGTAATAATGAAGGATTATCCTACTGATAGTCTTCCAAATTATTCAGGTGCAGGCATAATAAAATTAATAAATCCAATTACAAATGCAGTTGTTAAAGATAGTTTTGGAACTATAGATTATGGTGCAGGAACTGTTTCAATTCCCACCTTAAATGTTACAGGTTTTTATGATGATTCTACGGATTTAAGAATTATGGTAGCCCCTCAAAATTCTTATTTAGATGTTACTGTCAACAGAAATCAAATTCTGTTACTTGATGATAGTACATCAAATCCAATAGTAAATAGGACAAAAGGGCTAGATGTCAACGTGTATCCAGTAAATGCCTAAATTAGAAAGTAACGTTTCCTCATTAGTAGTAAGTCAATTACCAGATTTCATAAGAGGAGATTACGTTTCCTCTTCTAATCAAGAAACTCCTACCTATAAAAAATTCATAAACTTTATTGAAGCGTTTTATAAGTTTTTAGAACAAGAAACAAGGCCTGTAGAAGTTTTACAAAATGCTAAAAAGTATTCAGATATCGATTTGACAATTGATAATGATAATTTTTCTTTAATAGAAACTTTTTATAGAAATTATGGATACGATATACCTAGAAACTTAGCTACCAATGATAGATTTTTTCTAAAAAGATTCAGAGATCTTTATAAAACTAAAGGATCAGAAGAAGCTGCTAAATTATTTTTTAGAGCATTGTATGATGTAGAAATAGACTTCTTTTATCCGGGCGATTATATTATTAAACCATCTGACGGAGTTTGGAAAAAATATACAACAATTTTAGTCACTCCAGAAAATGGTACAAATGTTTATAGTTATGTAAATACAAAAATACTTGGAATAAGTTCCAAGGCCACTGCTATAGTAAATAATGTTCTTAAAATAAATCCAAATGACAGAGAAGATGTAGTTAATGGTACTATATCTCCTGTTACAGAGGATGTTTATGAACTTTATATAGAAAATGTAGTGGGAACTTTTAGACGTGAACGTATAGTATCGTCCATAGATTCTAAAAGTTTTACCAATAGTCAATATCAATTGGTAAGATTAAATATAGTTGATAAAGGTGTAGGTTATCAAACATCAGATACAATTTCATTTTTTGGTGCTAAGGTTAATATAACTAATGTAGATAAAACAGGTGGATTAAGAAGTTTTAAAATACTTAATAGTGGTTATTATCCTGGATTCACTACTACTAATCCAACATTTACATCACTTACTTCTGTTGTATTATCTAATCCCTCGAAAATCATTACAGGCAATGTAACTGTAGTATCCAATGTTGCTACATTTTCATCTACTACAGAACACGGATTATCTAGATTTAAAAATGCTCAGGTTTATCTTTATGGGAATGTGACAAGTGCTGTCAATAATACTTCAAATTCATTAGTTGTTTCTTCCGTACTAGATGATAATAGATTTAGATTTGTATTAAATGGTGTTGCTAATACTTCATTAAAAGCCAATTTAAGTTATGCTGGTTATGCAAACATTCAAGCTATACTTGGTATAGTCAGAACTTCTGAAGGATTTTATGTAAAAAATAAGGGTCAACCTTCAGGGTCATATTACATTCAAGGTGCCTTACCTGATAGCAACGATCCTCAGTTACTATACTATCAACCATTTTCTTATGTTATAAAATCTCCGGTTACTGTGGATAACTGGAGAAATCCTTTAAGGTCTACAATTCATCCAGCTTCCTTTGAAGTTTTCGGTGAAATACTTATTGATACCACTAAATCTATTAGGGCGAATACTACTGGAAAATCTGAAGTTTATGATTACTTTGGATTGACTGCAGATGTAGATCTTGCAGAATATTCTATTGATCGTGAAAGTATTTTCTTTTCCAAATTAGGGTTCACTTATCCCTTCACTACTGATACAGTAATGATCATATTCAATACCCTATAAATATTGATAATACTGGAAAATACATGGCTCAACAATTATTAACAACTAATTTTAGAGTAGCAACAGCACAAGAGTTTGTCAATTCGGTTGTTGATGAAGCAAATACCAAAATTTATGCCTTTGTTGGTAGGTCTCTTACTTGGCCAGCAATTCAAAATACTGACGTAAGTGTTCCCTCTGGTAATTTATTTGATCCTGTAGTTAATCCGATTACTACAGGTAGAGGCGTCTATTCAATAGCCCCATTTAATGATATACGAGTGAGAGTGACTGGTGGCCCACCTAATTCTAATGTGACAGTTACAAAAACTGGACCTATAGGCGCATTTTCTCCAGATCCTCAAACTGACATTTATAGATTAGATTCTCTCGGATCCAATACGGATACTAATCAATTTTTTATATACGAGGGCACATATACCTACACTATAGCTTTTACGTCAGCTAATAGTTATGTAGGTAGTAATATAAGAACATATACTGTCACTGTTACTTCAGATGATCCTGCTACTTATGATATTCCAGACATTATAAATTGTTCTGCTGCAGAAAAAGAAGCATGGCAAGAAATGATTGCCATGAAAAAAATAAGTCCAGGGGATGTTAAACTAGTTGTTCCAAGATATGATTGGGCAACAGGTACAGCATATTCGAGATATAGTGATAAAAATGCCAATCTTCTTAATCATCCGTTTTATGTTCTAGTTTTACCACAATATCAAGTTTATCTTTGTATTGATAATAATAATGGAGCAATATCAACATCTAAACCCGGTGGCACATCCATAAATATATTTCAAACATCTGATGGATATAAATGGAAATATATCTATTCCTTAAGTGATGCAGATATATTAAAGTTCTTAACACTAGAATATATGCCAGTATCTATAGATAATGATGTTTTTAATAATGCTATCGGTGGTACAATCAATAGTTTTGATATAGCAGATGCTGGTGCAGGTTATCCTGAAAATGCAACATTACAAATATTGGGTGATGGTACGGGATTTTCAGGTACGCCTATAGTAGTTTCTAATGCTATAACAGGTGTTAATATAATTACAGCAGGTGTCGGATATACTAATGCTAAAGCCATAGTATCGGGTGGGGGATTCAATGCTAACCTAGTCCCAATACTTAGTCCAGTATTAGGACATGGAAGAGATCTTTATGAAACATTAGGTGCTCGATATGTAATGATTAACAGTAGATTAAATTATGCGGAGGGAGGAGGCGATTTCCCTGTAGTTAATGATTATAGAAAAATAGGATTAATAAAAAATCCAAAAACACCAAATGGTTTAGTTGCTAATACTATTACTTTGGATGCGGCATATACAGTAAATTGCCAATTATTAGCAGGCACATTTGTAAATGATGAAAGAATCACTGGTAATATAGGTTTCAGTAATGCTTATGTTTTAAGTGCAAATGTCCAATCGCCTAACGTTATTGTTAGATATGTGCTACCTCCTCAAGTATTAACTGGAAATACTGATTTTTGTGTAGGCGAGAGAATAACAGGTGTTAAATCCGGAGCATCTGGAAGAATTTTAAGTATATCTCAACCTGAGGTATCAAAGGATACGGGAAAAATTTTGTACATAGAAAATCGTAGTAAAATTTCCCGTTCCAACGATCAAGCAGAAAACATTCATATAGTTATAGAATTTTAACAGTAGGATAAAAAATGACTGTCAATTTACAAAGTTTTCCCTATTATGATGACTATGATAGCAAAAAGAATTTTCAAAGAATATTGTATAAACCTGGTGTTGCTATCCAATCAAGGGAACTTAACCAAGTTCAATCTATAACTCATAATCAGTTTACTAGATTAGGCGATAGTGTTGTAGGTGAAGGAAGTAGAGTCACTAATGATCCTATAAGTTTCGTAATAAATGATGAAGTAAGATCAGTAAAATTATCTGGTCTTGGTGCTAATATTACAACTTATGCTAATACTTACATTACAGGAGCAACTAGTAATACTGTAGGAAAAGTAAAATTTACATACAATGCAGATGATCCTGCAGTTGGTGATCCTCCTACCTTAGTTATGACTTTGGAGAGAATAGATGGCCCTGTGGATTTTGGCTCTAGTGAAACTTTGTACTTTTATAATAACATTACGGACGCTATAGCAAAAAATGCTAGTTTCATTGCATCCGAAATAGCTGCGGCAGATGTTATAGTTTTTGGTACTGGAACAGCTGGAGCTGAAGATAATGAAATACTTTTAGCATCTAAATCTGCTGCTATTAAAGTAGGAGATCAATTATTATCTATGTCTTCAAACTTTACACAAGGGCTGGTTGTTACTGAAATTGTATCTGATACTCTTATAAGATTAAATAAAAATATAGGCGATGTTTTAGCTTCTTCAACAACTTTATCATTTTATAGAAAAAATACTACTCCTACCAATATTGTTACTGTTACAAATGGTACTTATTACAAGAAAGGATATTTTATAGATTTAAATGAACAGTCTATAGTACCTGATAAGTATACTGCATATCCAACTAAGTCAGTTATATTAAAATATGTGGAAACTTTAATAGATTATAATGACGACGAAACTTTATTGGACCCTGCGTTCTATAGTTCAAATTACTTAGCCCCAGGTGCCGATAGATTAAAAGTTACTCTTGAAATTGCAGTTGTAGATTTAAATACTAGTAAATTACCAGATACTACTGATGATCATATTGAAATCGTTAGATTTGATAAGGGGATTAAAGAATTTGTAGAACAGGCAAGAGATACTTTACCTATTAAATTAAGAGAAATACTAGCTGAAAGAACTTTTGATGAATCAGGAAATTATGATATCTTACCTTTTAGATTATCAGCAAAGGGATCTACTTTTGATGATGCGTATGCTAAATTTGATATTTTGCCTGGTAAGGTCGTAATAGGTGGACAAGTAATAGAAACTGTAGGGCCAACTGAAATTTTAGTCCCTAAATCTAAAGATTTTTTATCTATAGAAGATCAATTTCTAGATACTACAGAAAATAATTATGCTTTAATTAATCATCCTTCATTTGGATTTGTGGACCAATCATCTATTAGACTATATGATACATTAGAAGCACATAGTACTACTGATAGAACTGCTATGAGTACTTCTACAAGAGTTGGTGGTGTTATTGTTAAACATATAGTTTACGATGGGGGGGAAGGAAACAATAGAAGATATAGACTATATTGGTATTATACTTATCTTGAAGCTAACAGAGATTGGAAAAATGTAAAATCTTTAATAGGAGTCAATAGTCCTTTTACCTCGGCAGAAAATAATTTAGGAACATATTCTACTCCTACATTTTTTGCTAATGTTAATACTACTTTTGGGTTAGATGCTAATAATCTTTTAAAAGTCTACGATGCAGGAACTAAAGAACAGGCTTTTTATCCTATAACTTCTAATTATTTGAAAGACGTAAATAATATTAGGATTTACTATAATAAAACCTATGAAAATAGGACAGTATCTGCTAGTACGGTTACTATTACTTTGACTGGTGATGAGGAATTTGTAGGTTCAGGTACTTTGTCAAATGCTGTTAAAAGACAATATTACATGATTATAGTAAGATCATCTAGTTCGGGAACCTTGTCAGCAGGCCAACCAGTAGATGTAGATAATATTATTATGGATTTGGATGCAACTAAGAAGCAGTTAACATTGACTTTTTCAACACTTTTAGTTACTGGATCAGTAGATGTAAATGCTGTCATTTACAATAGTGAGTTTCCTAGATCCACTAAAACATTAGTGACGAATACTCCAGTTAAGGCAGAAATAATAGGATCTAATACTCCAATAGATTTATACATAGCTGATATCTATAGATTCAATGGTATCTATAAGATTGGATCTAATACTTATCATGGATCATATACTACTACAAATAGTTATGTTACCAATGACATAGTTGTTAGTAATGGTCTTGTATATCAAGCTCTGTCAGGTTCAACGAATGTTCCTGTATCTAATACTAGTGTTTGGTTTAAAATACCTAAGGAAAATTCTTTACTATACGACACATTTAATGGGCAATATGACGCATACATAGTTACAGGAAGTTTAACATATAAAGGTAATATTAACACATATAATCCAGGTAATGTTGTAGTTATACTAGATTATTTCAATAGTAATAGAACCGGTGTTGTGGATTTTACATCATATCCTGCTAGTATACAAAATAATATTCCTTATTTTAGATCTGCGCTTAATGGTGCAGTTTATAATATGAGGAATTATTTAGATTTTAGACCAATCAAAAATAATACAAGTAATGCTAGTTTAATGTATAATGGTATTAATACACCTAGACCCAATCCTGTTCTACCTAATGCCCTACAAGTAGATTATGATTATTATGTGCCTAGAATAGATAGATTATATGTTCAAAATAGAGCAGTGTCCAAAGATCGTGACGGATATAATTTTTATTTAGATAAAGGGGTACCCTCTTTAGTACCTAATGCCTCAAAAGATATTTCTGGTAGAGATCAGCAGCTTATAGCGACTCTCGTAGTTCCACCCTTTACACAGTCTGCTTTTGATATCAAAATTTATTACAATGATTCCCCTAGATATACTATGAAAAAAATAGAGAATCTAGATACTAGATTGGGGTCATTAGAGAGAAGAGTTAAGAAACAAGGTTTAGATATCATAGCTTTAAATAATCAAGTGTTTGAAGGGGGAAGCCAGGCCAATCTTTATTTTAAAACTGGTATTTTAGTTGATGATTTTACAGGGTATGCTTCAAATGATATAAGAAATCCTTTCTCGACTTGTATACCTACACAAGGAGAATTGTTACCAGCTTTTTCTGCTGCAGCATTCAGTTTATATTCAACTAGTGCGCCTGATTTTAGTATTAAAACTGATCTTTTAACATTTAATCAAACAGGAGAAGAAACTTTTATTCAACAGGTTGAAAATACTGTAACGTCTGCAGGCGGAGGACCCGATAGAGTGACACCTAATCCCGGTGGAGTACAACCTCCAGGAGTAGTTGCATATTCAAATCCAGTATTATTAGCTAGCGGATTATACAGAGGGTATGAATTTGGTAAAGGTTTAATTTTTGGTAAGGATTCCGCAGACGGAGTTCAAATAGTTGATAGATCTGCTGAAGCTGCCGCACAGGCAGAGCTAACGCTAAGCCAACCAGGAGGTGTATTAGACCCATTTAATGCAGGAGGTGTTGCTTTCGATGCAAGTGCAGCTGCTCTTGCAGCAACGGCAGATTATGCATTATTAGGAGTTTCATTAACTGCAGCGGAGGCAGCTGCTATAGCAGCAGCTTCTGAGTTTTCTGTAGCGTATGGAGCAGTAGCCGTAGCTGAAACTAGTTTTGCAGCTGCTGCCTGGGCAGGTATAGTAGAAGGAGCAGCGTTTTTAACAGCAGTACTTTTTGGATTGTGTTTTGAAGAAAATAGTAAAATTACTTTAGCGAATGGCAGGAAAAAAGCTATCAAAGATATAAAGGTAGGGGACAAAATTTTAAATCATGATGGTACTAAAATTAATACTGTAAAATTTAAAGTTAAATCAGTATTCACAGGCGAATTAGTTAGTCCAAATAAGACAAAACCATTCGGGACAATAAATCATCCGTTGATTATAAATGGTGAATATTATAGTTATGAACCAAACGAAATTCCAAGAAAAATGCCTTGGATAAAAAATGTTAAACCTTTAAGTGTATATAAAAAATCTTTAGTACAAAATAAGGACGTTTTCAACCTATTTGTAGATGGCGATGGTACCTATCAAGTTAATAATTTTGGAACTTCGTCCATATGGGGAGACGGTGGAGCTTTATTTAGGGGGATAAATGAAAAAATTATTACTACAGAAGAAGCTTTAGAAATTTTAAGTGCAGTTATTCAAGGTCAAAAAATGGATATGTATTTATGGTATATTACTAATAAGTTAGCTAATACATATGATAGTATGAAACTTAAAAATTATTTTGATATGCTGTTAAATAGAAAATAAGGATCAGATATGCCTATTTCACCAATTTTAGAAGCTCTTAGATCGAATGTTATATCCCAGGCTTATATAGATTTGACTGGACAACTTCTTAGAGAGGAACAGAACAGCGCACCTAACGGTAATGTATTTAATGAAACTAAAAATTGGTTAGCTAATTCTATGTCATCGATTTCAGAAATTTTAGTAGCAGATAGATATAAATTATTAGGTTTAGATAGTGTTCCTGCAATAAGATATGCTGCCAATAGTATAATTTATAATACGGGAAATAACTACGTATCTGCTTCAGTACTAGAACCTTGGAATATATTCCAAGATAATGTAGGCGCCAATAGTAGAGTAAGTAGTAGTTTTGAAATATTAGTCCATGAGAAAAATTTTGCTACAGCTAATACATTATATGGTTCATCAAGCACAGATAGTCAAAATGCTTTATCATTGTCTAACTGGATAGACACTAGACTTAATTCTAATAACGTTTTTACTAGATTAAACATAACAACTGGCGTAGAATTTGCATTAGCTAACAATTATTTAACTAGTACACCATATGATAGTAATACTTTTAATAGTTCTGCATTAACTGATTCAATAGAAGGAGCGGTGGAGTTTTCTTTTGCTAACAATAAAAGAGGTGTTGTAGTGTTCGGTGATGGAAAACCCTAAGGAAAATAAATGGCAACAGTACTAATTGAACAAACTTTTAAGTTAACGTCAAATGCACCTGGGCAACTTATCAAGGTTAAAATAGGCAATCTAGATTATTCATCTCTAGTTGCTCCTTTGAATAAAAAATTCGGCGATCCTTTAGTAACAGATAGCACAGGCACGGCAGAAGGAATCATAGTTATATATGATACACCTGCCACCAATTATCTATCTTCACTTGGAAAAGTTAGAATAGATTTTGTTATAGACGTACCAGCCACTCCTTCAACTGCAGCATATCAACGAGTGGTAGCATCTGGCGATATAGCTATAGTAGCTCCTGGGCAAGCTACAAGAACATCTACAACTGCACCTACTACAACTGTTACTGGCATAGTTGCTCCACTAGCACAAACTTTTGTGATAGATCAAGCCAAATATAAGGATGGTATTTTTATTAGTTCAGTTGAAGTTTTCTTTGCAACCAAATCTACTTCTAACAATACACCGGTTCGTATAGAACTAAGAGAAACAAGTGAAGGTATTCCTAACGATCAAATAATAGCAGGGTCACAAGCAACAAGAAATGCAGCGGATATAAATGTTCCTGCCAATCCTGCTGAAGGTCTTGGTGGATCCACCAAATTCTCATTTGCTTATCCTATATGGTTGACTCCAGGAAAAGAATTTGCATTATGTGTAATAGCACCAGATGAAAATTACACTATATATGCTAATAAAACAGGAGCAGAAATAGATACGACTGGTGCTTTGTCTGGATTAGGTACAATAGGAGGTGCAAGAATTGCATTAGCTACTTCTGCTAAACAACCAGGCATGGGAAAACTATTCAAAATGTCTACTACTGGTAGTCAGATTGAAGAACCTAGTAAATCTATCTGTGTAAAATTTAATAAGGCTATATTTGAGACAGGCACTAAATCCTTTGTTAGAGAAAATTTAAAATTACCTAATACTTTTGAAATAGATAGTTTAAATCTAAGAATTAATAATAAAATTTTTGGAGAAGATGCTTTTATATCTTACGAAGCTCAAACATTTGACGTTACTTCTGGAGCTACTAGTTATCAATACATTCCTAATTTCGGCAAGACTAAATTTACTACAAAAAGAAGAGTGAGAGATGCAGGTGATTTGAAAATAAGATTCACACTAACAAATAAAAATAAAGATATTTCACCTGTTCTAGATTTGGCGACCTTATCAGTTTCTACTCAAAATACATTAATAGATAATTATAGTGAGAATGTACGAGGATCTGAAATAGCTCCAGGAAATGGTATAGCTTTTTCTAAATACATTAGTAAAATAGTTAGTTTAGCCCCGGATTTTGATTCTACTGGTTTAGAAGTAAAATTAGATGTTAATAGAAAAAATGGCACAGACATAGATGTCTATTGTAGAGTTATGAGTAAAAACGATGCAGGTATAGATTCATCTATAGATAAACTGCCGTGGAGAATTATGCCATTATATAATAGTTCTAATTCTTCTAGTTATTCGGTAATTTCTGCACCAAAACGATACGTCGGTAGTAGTGAAACTGCCTATATATCTGAAACCTATAGAATAACGAATACTGATAATATTTTAAATAATGGTATTGCTAATCTAACATACTCATCAAATGTTGGAGGGCAAATTACAACCTTTAATGATTTCAATAAATTTCAAATAAAAATTGTTTATTTCGGCGATTCTGCAACCACACTTTATCCAAAAGTTAAAAATCTTATAGCGACAGCTCTAGTATGATATTACTACCTATAGAAGATGAAAAAAGTTTCAAAAAGGACTTGATTTCCAATGCCTTACTTAATACAGATAGGGCATCACTTGCAGAACACAAAAACAGAAAACTAATTTCTAACAGAGTGGATGATTTATCTGATCAAATAAATAATATGAAATCAGATATATCTGATATAAAATCTTTACTAATTCAATTGGTTAATTCTAAAGAAAAGTAAATGCCATTATCAATTAGCAATATTAATATAGGTGCCTATGCAAATGACGGCACCGGCGATCCTATTCGCACTGCATTTAATAAGATTAATCAAAACTTTTCTAATGTTTATGCTTTAGCCTTATTAGCAGGGGGAGTTAGTGGTAACGTAGGTAATATAACAATTGCCGGGTATGCTACCACAGCATATGTGGACAATGCCGTATCTAATGTAGGTGTTTCTAATGCGTTTATTGCAACTTTAGATTCAAAATTTGATGCAACTAACGCTTATACTAATTTAAGAATTGCTCAAGTAATAGGCGTAGATCTTTCTAATCTTAGCAACGCGTTAGCTAATGTTAATGCAGTGAATCTAAATGCTTTGAATAATGCTATAGCTAATGTCGCTGCTGTGAATTTATCGTCTCTAGACAATGCGTTAGCTAATGTAAATGCTGTTAATTTGTCTGCACTTAATAATGCTTTAGCCAATGTTTCTGCCGTTAATTTATCAGCTTTGAATAATGCTTTAGCAAATGTTAATGCAGTCAATCTCAGTTCCTTAAATAATGCTTTAGCGAATGTCAACGCTGTTAATTTATCAGCATTAAGTAATGCCTTAGCTAATGCTCAGCTTTTAGATCAAAGCAATTTATCCAACGCGTTAGCCAATGTAAATGTTACTGCACTTTCAAATTTCACAACTGTAATTACAAGTTTATCTGCTAATACTCCGGGCCCGCTTCCTTTAGTAGCGAATCTACAGTCAAATGGAACAGTCACTGGTCAAACTGTAGTTAATCAATCAGATAATGGACTTTATGTTTGGAATGGTACTGCATGGATAACAGCTACTGCTGCATTTACACCGAATGCTAATTCTGTAGCGTCAGTACAGATTGTAGACTCTCTGCCTGCCACAAATAATTTTACTGGTAGACAAGTTTACTACAACAATCAAGTATACGTATGGAACGGAACTGATTGGGTGAATCCTCAATCTGCTTTTACTCCCACCGCAAATTCTATTGCCTCTATTCAATTAATATCAGCTAACGTTTTACCTACCGCTAATCTTTTTGATGGTCGTGTTGTTTTATGGACAGGTGGTGATAATGGAATGTATATTAGTGTTGGTAATGCATGGAATAGTTTCAATAGTTACATAGCAGGATCAGGTAATGTTATACTTGCTGCCAATACAATAAATTCAGCTGCTTTACAAAGTGGTATTATTACTTCAGATAAAATTGTAGCTAACGCGATTATAATAGGTAAAATAGCTGCTGGAGCTATAAGAACAACTGAGTTAGCAGCAGATGCTGTAACATCTGATAAAGTGGCCGCAAATGCAATTGTTGCAGGAAAAATAGCTGCTGCAGCTATCACATCAGCAGAAATAGCTGCAGGAGCAATTACTGCTAATTTATTAGCAGCTAATTCTGTAGTAGCTGGTAAAATACAAGCTGGTACTATTGGAGCTAACGAAATAGCAGCTTCTGCTATTACTGCAAATAAATTAGCTGCTAATTCGGTTACAGCATTAGCTATAGAGGCCAACGCTGTAACTGCTAATGCCATTGCAGCGAATTCTATCACATCCGTAAAAATACTAGCAGGGGCAGTAGATGCAAATGCAATATCTGCACTTGCTGTTACTGCAGGAAAGATAGCAGCTAATGCTGTTACAACTGCAACTATAGCTGCTGGTGCAGTTGATGCTAATAGTATAGCTGCTTTTGCTATAACTGCTGGTAAAATTGCCGCTAACGCAGTTACAGCTGTTACAATAGCAGCAGGTGAGGTAAATGCGAATGCTCTAGCAGCGGGAGCTGTAACCGCAGGAAAGATAGCAGCTAACGCAGTTACAGCTGTTACAATTGCAGCAGGTGAGGTCAACGCCAATGCTTTAGCTGCTGGCGCAGTAACCGCAGGAAAGATAGCAGCTAATGCTGTTACTGCCGTTACAATTGCAGCATTGTCCGTTTATGCTGGCGCTTTACAAGCTAATTCAGTATCAGCAAATAATATAGCAGCTAATTCAATCACAGCTGTACAATTAGCGGCTAATTCTGTATATGCAAATGCTATATTATCTAATGCTATTACGTCAGACAAAATAGCAGCCAATTCTATTACAGCTGTACAATTAGCAGCCTTATCTGTGTATGCTGGTGCATTGCAAGCTAATTCGGTTACCGCTAATACAATAGCGGCTAATTCTATTACAGCTGTACAATTAGCTGCTAATACGGTATATGCTAATGCCATTCAAGCATTCGCAGTAACAGCTAACGCCATAGCTGCTAATGCTGTTACGGCTTTAACAATAGCAGCTAATGCTGTCACAGCTAATGCTATAGAATCTAATTCTATATCTGCAGATAAAATTCAAGCAAATGCCATTACCGCTGCTAAGATAGCTGCATTATCAATTTATGCTGGAGCTTTGCAAGCTAATTCTGTCACTACGGATTCCTTGGGTGTAAATGTAATAACTGCCAAGCATGTAGGGGCAAATGTTATTACTGCAGGTATGATTAATAGTAATGGTTTAATTATAAGAGACTCCACTGGTAATGTAATTTTAAGTTCTGGTTCTATAGCTAGAACTGTAAGTATAACTGATTCTTTAGGTGTAACTAGAACACTAGATCAAATAGCATCAGCATCCGGTGCTCAGCCTGTTACATTTAAATCTGGCCCAAATCCAGATGGTAGTTATAATAGTACAGCAGCGGCAGATGCAGCAGGAGCAGTTACTAATAATGTTGTTAGATTATTAGATGGCAACTCATACGTAAAATTATCTACTGGTAGTTGGAACTTATTTTTGGAAAGAGGTAGTACCGGTACTAATGGAACAAATGGTACTAACGGAACGAATGGTACTAATGGAACAAATGGTGTCGTAGCATATTTAGATAACGATTCTATAACCCTACCATGTGACGGTTTTGGTACTGTATTGAGTTATGCTGGCGCTAATACCACTATAACTGTCTTAAACGGTGGTGCAGATGATAGTGGAAATTGGACTTTCAATGCTGTAAAAACTAATGTTATTACTAGTCAAGCAGTAACTAGCAGGACACAAACTGTTACAAGTTTAGGAGCAAATGTAGGTTTTGTTGATATAACTGCTTCAAGATCTGGTTATGCCAGTATTACTAGAAGATTTTCAATATCCAAAGCCTTTAGGGGAGTTTCTGTTAATTGGAGAGGGACTTATTCTGCAAGTGCTTCTTACAATAATAATGATGCTGTAATATATCAAGGTAATAGTTATTTAGCAACCTATGGTAGGTCAAATTCACAAAGTATTGGAACTGTAACGATAGGAGCTAGTGGCACCTTTAGTTTGGGAGCAGCTGCTCCTGCTAATACGTTAGTAGTTGGTTTTGGAATGAAAGTAGAAGGCATAAGAGCAGGAACAGGTGCCATAACAAATTATGCAAATACTTACGAAGGTAATACTTATTATATTACTGCCACTAACGGCAGTACCACATTTACCTTAAGTGAAACTTTAGGGGGCGCAGCAGTAGGCACTACTGCTGGCACAAGTCTTGGTTTAGGTTTCTTATCTCCAGTAAGTTTTTCTAATCAAACCCCGGCGCCTACTGGATCCGCTTATTGGGCACTTATTGCTTCTTCTGGTGCTAATGGTACTAATGGTACTAACGGTACTAATGGCACCAATGGCACTAGTGGTACTAATGGCACCAATGGAACAAATGGTACTAACGGAACAAATGGCTCTCCTGGTAGAAGAACTGCTGAAATAGAAATGTATAGATGGAGTGCTGTTATTCCTACAACATTTCCTGGAGGTACAAGTTCATATACATGGGCAACTGGTGCTTTCACCGCACCTGCTACATTGAATGGATGGTCTACTACACCGCCAGCAGCTGTAGCAGGGACTACATTATGGGGAGTATCTCAAACCTATTCAGATACAGATTCGGCTGCCACTAATACTATAACATGGAGTTCAACTACAGCATATTCTTTAGGATTTGCAGGGACAAGTGGAACTAACGGAACTAACGGAACAAATGGTACTAATGGTACTAATGGTACTAACGGAACAAATGGCTCTCCTGGTGCTAGAGGAAATCTTAAAATTGCAAAAGCTATTGCTGGATCTGCTTGGTCTGATGCTGAAGCAAATCAAGCTATTACTGATATTGTAGGTGGTTCTTCTCCTTCAAATAGAGTAAATAGAGATGAGGTGACGTTATATAATACTTCTGCTAATTTTTCTCAAACTAGGTATTGGAATAGTACAACTGGCACATGGATACAATTCACTGCTTATATAAATGGAGGATTACTAGTAAATGGAACCGTTTCTGCTGATCAAATTGCCGCTGGCGCGGTAACCACAGCTAAGATTGCTACAGGTTCAATTACGACAGATAGAATATCTGCTTCTGGTATCAACGGAACAGTTATTTCAACCGGTACTTTAGCAGTGGATAGATTAGCAAGTGGTAGTGTAAGTACTAGCACTGGTAGAACTTTTTCACTTGGTGCAGGCACACAAGTTATTAATGTAACAACTGGCACAGCAATGCCTGCAGTCTCTGTATTTGAAACTTCTACAAATGATTCTATAGGGGTAACGGCGATAGCTAGAAGTATCTCTAATAATAATGGTTATTGTTTTGCAGGATTTGCTGGATTAAATGGGGCTGCTTCTTATGCTGGTTTAAAGGGTAGAACCAATTCTATAGATGGAAATTGGGTAAATGCCGTCATTTTAAACACAGTTAATGAGGCGTGTGCTTCCAATTTCAATCATGGTTTAAATAATCTTGCGTCTACTTTTGGTTATGGGTTGGTAAGTAGAGCTGCTACCGGTACATATTCAACTAGTGGTGCAGCAGGAATTGTGCAAAGTTTCGATTTATGTTCTGCAAATTATGCGGGTGAATTTTTCAGATGGGCGGCTACTAATCCAAATTCTGTAAGAACACAAACACTTTTAGCAGGTGTTTCGTTTGGTATTGGCACATACTTCTTTCATTCTGGCTCTAGTGTTATTAAATCATACGCAGAAATTGCAGGTAATGCTGTGGCTGGTTATTTTCAGTCAAGGAACACATCTGGCACTGCTATAAATACTGTACAAATTGCCCAAACTGCTACAACTGGTAGCTACGCTCTTTATTGGGTTGGTACTTCTGGGACCGGAGCAGGTGTAGGTCCATTTACAGGAGGCCATGATGCATTATTGGATTATAGTGAAACTTTTGAATTTGGAGATATAGTAGTTGATGTAGAAGTTGTGGCAAGGCATGGTATAAGTGATACTATAACTAAAGTTTCTTTATCAAGTGCGCCTAATCAAAAGGCAGCCGTGGGTGTAATTAGTTCAGATGTTGACTTAACCACACATATACCTGCTGCTTTAGGAGAGTTTGAGGAAGATACTAATACTATAGAAATAGAAGATACATATAATGAGGCAACTGGAATTACCACACCAACAGTTAAATCTAAAGAAGTAAATACTCCTGTATTCAAAGTCAAACCTCAGTATCAAGCAATATTAGAAAACAACAGATTAATTACCTTCAATGCTTTAGGCGAGGGTCAAATAAATGTTTGCGGCGAAGGCGGAGACATAGAAATTGGAGATTTTATTACTACATCTTCTATGAGAGGCAAAGGTATGAAACAAGCTGATGATCTTTTCCGAAATTATACTGTAGCCAAATCTAGAGAAGCAGTAACATTTTCCTCACCAACAGAAGTTAAAACAATAGCTTGTATTTATCACGCTGGATAATAAATGCCATATACAATAAGTAACGTAAATATTGGTAGTAGTGCTAATGATGGGACAGGCGATCCCATTCGCACAGCCTTTGATAAAATTAATAAAAATATTGCTAATGTTTATGCCATAGCTATTACAGGCGGTGGCGGAGGTGGAGGGAATGGATATGCAACTATAGCTTATGTAGATAGTGTTGCCGCCGTAAATCTTACAAATCTTAATAATGCATTAAATTCAGTATATGCTGTAAATCTTACGAATCTTAATAATGCTATTAATACTGTATATGCTGTCAATTTAAACAATCTAAACAACGCCTTAGCTAATATACAAATAGTAAATTTATCTAATTTAGGAAACGCATTAGCAAATATCAATTTAATTTCTATAATTAATTTAACTAACTTGATAGCTAATATTAGTGCTAATACGCCTTCTCCTGTAGGTTTAGTAAATAGTATAGCTTCGCCAGGTACCACTAATGGACAGATAGTTTTCAATACTACTGATAACAAATTATATGCTTGGAATGGTACATCTTGGATAAATGCTAGTGCTCTGACTCCGAACGCTAACACTATAGCATCCGTTCAAGTAGTTGGAACCCTGCCCTCTACAAATAATTTTAATGGTCGCCAAGTATTATTAAGTAATACTTTATACGTATATAATGAAGGTAATTGGATATCACCTTCAGCAGCATATACACCAACAGCTAATTCCCTAGCAAGTGTAGGCATTTGGACTGATCCATATAATTTACCAAATACAACATTGTTTGATGGAAGGACGGTGTTTTGGACTGTAGATAGTAATCTATACATTAATATAGGCGGTGCATGGAATAGTTACAATAGTTATATTACTGGTTCTGGTACTCCTATTGTAGGTGCTAATTCTATAAATTCTGCTGCTATACAAGCAGGAGCCATTACATCTGCAAAATTAGCTTCTGGATCAGTTGTTGCTGGAACTATTGCAGCAGGAGCTGTTAGTGCTACAGAATTAGCTGCTAATGCTGTAACTGCAAATAAAATATTAGCAAACGCAGTAACTGCTGGAAAAATAGCTGCTGGAGCAGTAAAGACAGAACAAATTGAAGCTGGTGCAATTAATTCAGATTTATTAGCAGTAAATGCTGTAGTTGCAGGTAAAATTGCAGCAGGTGCCATAAGTGCTACAGAAATAGCAGCAGGGTCCTTAACTGCCAATGTATTCGCGGCGAATTCTGTAACTGCTAATGCTATTGCCACAAATGCTGTAACTACGGATAAAATTGCTGCTAATTCTATTGATGCAAATAAATTAGCAGCGAATTCAGTTTATGCTGGAGCTATAGAAGCCAACGCTGTAACTTCAGCCAAAATACAAGCAAATGCTGTAACTGCAGTAAAAATAGCTGCCTTATCTATCTATGCGGGAGCTTTACAAGCAAATGTAGTGGAGGCGAATAATATAGCGGCCAATGCGGTCACTGCCGTTCAATTAGCAGCTAATTCAGTTTATGCTAGAGCTTTACAAGCAAATGTTGTAGAAGCTAATAACATTGCTGCAAATGCGATTACTGCAGTTCAATTAGCTGCTAATTCTGTTTATGCTAGAGCATTACAAGCCAATGTTGTAGAAGCTAATAATATAGTTGCTAACGCTGTAACTACTTTACAAATAGCTACTAATGCAATCACAGCAAAACACATTGGTGCAAATGTTATTACTGCTTCTATGATTGATAGCAGAGGTCTAGCTATTAGAGACTCTGGTGGTAATATTTTATTTGGTTCAGGTTCATTAGCTAGAACTATCACTATTACTGATTCCACAGGTAACACTAAAACACTGGATCAGTTGTCCACTGCAACAGGATCCAATCCAATAACATTTTTAAATGGTCCAGGCGCCGGTGGTTCTTTTTCCTCATTTGCAGCTGCTAATTCAGCAGGTGCTGTAGTAAACAATGTTATAAAGTTAACAGATGGCAATTCTTACATTAAATTAGCAAATAGTTCATATGTGGTATTTGTAGAAAAAGGTGCACAAGGATCAAACGGTACTAATGGAACTAACGGATCCTCAGGTAGTAGAGGCAATTATTCTGTTGCTAAATCTATAGCTGGAACATCTTGGAATAACGATACTGCTAATCTAGCTATCACTGAAATTTTTGGTGGTTCCTCTCCTACAAATAGAGTAAATAGAGATGAGGTAACACTTTATAATTCCGCTGCTAAATTTTCCGAAACTAGATATTGGAACACTAGTACTGGCACATGGATACAATTTACTTCTTACATTAATGGGGGATTACTAGTAGATGGAACAGTAACCGCCACACAATTAGCTGTTGACTCAGTTACAACAAATAAAATTGCTGCGGGGCAAATAACAGATTCTAAGATTACGGCTTCTGGTTTGAGTGGAACTGTAATAGTAGATGGTACATTAGCTGTTAATAAGTTAACTACAGGCACAGTAGCAACAACAAGCGGTAGAACTTTTTCGCTTGGTACAGGCACACAAGTTGTAAACACTACTACTGGTGGTGTTATGCAAGCAGTTGGAGTATTTGAATCTAATGTGAATGATTCTATTGGTTTAGCTGTTGTAAGTAGAAACATATCTAATAACAATGGTTATGGAGTAGCAAGTTTCGGAGGATTAAATTCATCTGCTGCTATCGTAGGATTGAGAGGAAGAACTAATAATATTGATGGAAATTGGGAAAGTACTTCAATTTTGAACAGTAATGGTGTTGTACAACTGAACAGTTTTTATACAGCCTTAAATACTTTAAGAACAACTTTTCATTTAGGATCGCAACAATATTCAGCGTATGGTTATTATTATCCAGGAACCTTTTCACCTAACAGGGGTTCTAAATTCTTTGGAGCGTGTAGTGCTAATTTTGCAGGAGAATTTGTTGCTTGGGATAGTAATCGAGAAAATCAATTTTGGAATACTCAAACTTTATTAGGTGGTAACAATATAGCAGGAGGTTTCTATTTTAAATATCCAGGCGTAGATCAAATAAAAACTTATGCAGAAATAGGTCATTCTAGTTTTGCAGGTTATTTTGCATATTTAGATTCAACTAATACTGCCATAAATGTAGTTCAATTAGCTACAACAGGTGCTTATGCTATCTATTGGGATGGTACAGGAGCACCAGCAGGCGTAGGTCCATTTACCGGATCACACGATGGATTATTAGATTATAACGAAGAATTCACATTTGGGGATATAGTTATAGATATAGAGGTTGTATCTAAAAAATCTATAAGTGATGTTATTACTAAAGTGGGATTATCCCACTTACCTAGACAAAAGGCGGTGGTCGGAGTTATTTGTAATGATATAGATAAATCAGATCATATCCCCGCTGCGTTATCTGATTTTACTGTTAACAACAATAGTGAATCTATAACAGTACAAATAAATGAAGTCGAAACTACACAAGTTCCGTCAGCAAACAATGATTCTAAAATAACTAGATCGGTCAAGGCAGAATTTGTAAGTGCTTATAATAATAATAGATTAGTTATTTTTAATTCATTAGGTGAAGGTCAAATAAATGTTTGCGGTGAGGGTGGAGATATAGAAATAGGTGATTATATTACAACATCCTCGATGAGAGGTAAGGGTATGAATCAAAATGATGAGAATTTAAAGAATTATACTGTAGCTAAAGCTAGAGAGGCGGTAACTTTTTCATCACCAACAGAAGTTAAAACAATAGCCTGTACATATCACTGCGGATAAAAAATGGTAACAACAAAAAATTTAGTTATAGATCAAGGCACTACTTTTAATGAATATTTTGTTTATAAAGATCAAGATAAAAATATAGTGCCTTTAAATGGATACACTGTTTATGCACAAATGCAAAAATCATATGATAGCGTAAATGCCTCTGCCATTTTTAATGCGACTCTCATCGATGCTGGTAATGGAAACGTAAGACTTAATCTTACAGCTACAGATACTGCTAATTTATCAGGAGGAAGATATGTGTATCGTCTAGATGCAAATATTGGTGCCAATGTGGTAAGAATAGCTGAGGGGTCAGTTACTGTCATTTCAGCTGCCATGGCAACAGGTATTCCTTCAACTGCAGGCAGTTATATTATTACACTTGTCAATTCAGCTGTAGCAAATTTGAATTTAACTACAGCAAATATATCAGAAAATCTTTCCAATCTATATTTTACTAATTCAAGAGTATATGCAAATATATCTCCCTTATTAGATTTGAAAGCTAATGTATCTGATTTGAGTAATTTAACTGCGTATGTAACAAGACCAGAACTACAAGCAAATGTAACTAGTATTAATACTAATCTTATTTTAAAAGCTAATATATCAGATTTATCTTTGTATGCGACTAATGCCGATTTTGTTAGCAATGTGAATATAATTAATGCTAATCTTATACTTAAGGCTAACATAAGTGATCTTAATAATTATGTAAGAACTACGGTATATCAATCTAATATAGATCTAAAGGCTAATTTAGCAGCTTTAAGTAATTATGCTTTATTAACTAGCTTTAATGCCAACATTGCTAATATAACTACAAATATTAATCTAAGAGCTAATAGAGTAGATTTAACTACATCTAATGTCATAGAATTAACTAATCTGTATTTTACCAATACAAGAGTATCTGCTGTAATTGCCAATGTCACATCGCATGTAGCACCAAGTGCGCCAAACATTTATACTTTGGGGTTATCTTCAGCTCCTTTCTTTAATGTCTGGTTATCATCCAACGCCAACGTTTTCTTTGGTGTAAATAGATATCTTTCGGTGCAAAATTCATTACTATACATTAATGGTTTACCTTATTATTCAGCTAATGGAGTTGCTAATAGCATAACATCATTATCCGCACCTACAACTGCAGGTGATAGTGGCAATCCTGGTGATATAAGATATGATAATGATTACATATATATCTGTATATCTGCTAACACATGGAAAAGAGCTAACCTTTTAACCTGGTAAAATAAATGGCAAAAATAACCACTAGAGAAGATTTAAAGGAATATTGTCTAAGAAATTTAGGCAAACCTGTTATTGAAATAAATGTGGATGACGATCAATTAGAAGATAGAATAGATGATGCCTTTCAGTTTTACAGGGAATATCATTACGACGCTGTAGAAATGGTATATTTACAACACCAATTTACAGCTAATAATATTAGTGACAGATACATTACAACAAACGATTTGGTAGTTGGTGTGAATCGTATTCTTCCTCTTACTAATAGAACAAGAGGATTAAACATGTTTGACATTCGTTACCAGATATTAGTTAACGATCTTTATTCTTTAATGTCTACAGATTTGATTTATTACTATCAAGTTAAAACTGAATTAGAATTAATAAATCAGTTATTGGTAGGTACTAAACCGGTTAGATTTAATCGACACATGAATAGGCTGTATATAGATTGGGATTGGACTGCTGATGTGTCAGCAGGAGACTATGCTATTATTGAGTGTTACAGGATATTAGATCCAGATTCATATACAGACGTATATGATGATTATTTTTTAAAAATGTATACGACTGCTTTGTTTAAAAGACAATGGGGAACTAACTTAAAGAAATTCTCTGGTGTACAATTACCTGGTGGAGTTCTTCTTAATGGTGACACAATATACCAAGAAGCCATAGCTGAAATAAAACAGATTGAAGATATGATGCAAAGTAGATTTGAATTACCTGTTGATATGTTTGTAGGCTAATTATCATCTAGGCTTAAAGCAAATACTAACACCTTGTCTATAGAAAGTCAATAAGAAAATGCCTACAGTTAATCATTATTTTCATTCAGGTATACCGATTGGTAGAAGGTCGGAGCATAACCTATATGAAGATTTGATTATAGAATGTTTGAAAATTTATGGTTTTGAAACATACTATATTCCTAGAAAGACATTCAACGAAGATATTGTTTTGGGTGAGGATCCTTTGAATACCTTTGAGCATGCTTATCCAATAGAAATGTATATGGAAAATGTTATGGGGTTTGAAGGAGAGGGTGAACTACTATCTAAGTTTGGTGTAGAATTAAGAGATACTGCCAGATTTGTGGTTGCTAGAAAAAGATGGTTAGAGTCTGTTGGCAGATATGGCAATACTATTTTAGAATTGAGACCTGCTGAAGGAGATCTTTTATATTTTCCAATGACTAAATCTTTTTTTGAAGTAAGAAAAGTTATTGCAGAAGATCCTTTCTTTCAAATAGGAAAATTATTTGTATTTAAATTAGATTGCGAATTGTATCAATTCTCAGATGAAAGAATTGATACTGGTATAGCTGAAATAGATAATCAATTAGACGATCAAAGATTAGATTTGGAATTATATGAATTTCACAAAGAGGATGGAGATCCTTTACTATTAGAATACACATCTGAATCATCATTAGTATTAGAATCATATACAGTACAATCTAAAGATCCAGCTGCGGATAATGAAGATTTTAATACTAACATAGATGATATTTTAGATTTTACTGAAAGAAATCCATTTGGTGAGGTTTACAGGTAATGTTGAATCAAACTTTTTATTGGGGGACCATTAGAAAATCCATCGTTGCTTTTGGAAATATGTTTAACGACATCTATATAGAAAGAAGAAATTCTTCTGGTAGTACAATACAAACAATAAAGGTTCCGTTATCTTACGCTCCTAAACAAAAATTTATTCAAAGAATAGTACAACAACCTGTATTGGAAGAAAATAAAATACAGGTAGTATTACCTAGAATGTCTTTTGAGATGACAGGGATATATCATGATCCTAATAGAAAAATAAGTCCAATTACTCAAAATAGAAATATAAATACAACTACTACATCAGTGAATGGTCAATACGCACCTTCTCCTTACAACATAAATGTAAGTTTGTATGTTTATTCTAAAAATCAAGATGATGGATTACAAATTATTGAACAGATATTGCCATACTTCAATCCTGATTATAATTTAACTTTAAAGGCTGTTCCATTACTAGATATTAAAAATGATTTACCTATTCTTTTAGAAAATATATCATACGAAGATCAGTATGAGGGAGATTTCGCTTCTAGAAGATCTATTATTTGGACACTAAGTTTTATAATGAAATTAAATTTCTATGGTCCTGTAAGCAAACAAGGTATTATTAGAAAAGCTACTGCAAAGACGTATAATGATAAAGCATTAAGTGATAGGCAACAGACTTATACTGTAGAGGTATCCCCTAATACGGCCAAGCCCGGCGATGATATTGACTTTATAGAAACTTTTGAAGATTTTTAATGAAAAATATACCTGAATTAGATAAACTGTTTGGTATAGAAACCAAACAGGAAAAATTACCTATGGTAATGCCTGAAAAATCTATAGAAGCAGACAGAGATGATGATTATCAATTAGCTCGAGCAACTTTGAGAAAATTAATAATAAAGGGCGAGGACACATTAGATGAAATGATTAATCTAGCTAAAAATTCAGAACATCCTAGAACATATGAAGTTGCTGGTCAACTAATTAAAACTATGTCTGACGTAGCGAAAGATTTGATAGGATTGCAACAACAGGTAAAAGATCTAAAAGATGATTCTCAATCTCCATCTATAGGTACACAAAACAATGTAGTGTTTGCTGGTTCTACATCTGAATTAATGAAGTTGCTAAAAAATCAACCTAAAATTATAGATAATGAATAAACGAATATCTTATAATGGTAATCCTAATCTAAAACAGATTGGGACAGTGATCAATTATACCCCAGAACAAGTACAAGAAATAATAAAGTGTACAAGAGACCCTATCTATTTTATAGAAACGTATTGTATGATTGTTTCTCTAGATCAAGGATTGGTTCCATTCAAACTATATGATTGTCAGAGAGAGAAAGTAGATATTATTTTAAACAATCGTAAAGTTATTTTAATGGAAGGGCGCCAACAGGGTAAAACAATCACTGCTGCCGCTTGTATTCTATGGTATACTTTATTTCAAGAATCAAAAACTGTTGCCATTTTAGCTAACAAATCATCTGCTGCTAGAGAAGTTTTACATAGATATCAGGTAATGTATGAAGCTTTACCATTATGGATGCAGCAGGGGGTAAAGACTTTCAACAAAGGTGATATTGAATTAGAAAACGGTTCACGAGTTTTTACAGCAGCTACTAGTATGTCTGGTATTCGAGGTAAATCTGTAAACTGGTTGTACATTGATGAGGCGGCAATCATTCCAAACAATGTTGCAGAAGAATTTTTCACATCTGTTTATCCGACAATTTCTGCGGGCGAAACAACTAAGATACTCCTTACATCTACACCTTTTGGTTATAATCATTTCTGGAAATTCTGGAATGATGCTGAACAAGGACTAAACGGATTTAAATCTCTATTCATTCCTTATTGGAAAATACCTGGTAGAACAGAAGAATGGGCGGCACAACAGAAAGCATTACTTGGAGAACTTAAGTTTAATCAAGAAGTACTTTGTAGATTTCTTGGTTCATCTAACACACTTATTTCTCCAGATGCTATCTCGAGAATGTCTCCCTTGCCGTATGTGTTTGAAAATGAAGGTTTAGATGTTATTGAAGAGCCAATTCTAGGGGCTTTCAATGACAAGGGTGAACTAATTAGAAAACCACATACTTATGTACTTTCTGCGGATACTTCTAGAGGCGTCGGTGGAGATTATTCTGCGTTTACAGTAATGGATGTAACTGAATATCCTTTTAGAATAGTAGCCAAATATAGAAATAATAAGATTAGTCCTATTCTATATGCCACAGTAATATACAAAGTTGCTAGAGATTATAATGATGCTTTTTGCCTAGTTGAAACTAACGATATAGGGCAACAAGTTGTGGACTCATTATACACTGATCTTGAATATGAAAACATATTTTCTACTGCTAGTGGCAAATCAAGACAATTTTTGTCAGGAGGATTCGGTACAGGGACTATGCTTGGACTTAGAACTACTACACAAGTCAAAAGACTTGGTTGTTCTTTGTTCAAAAATCTAGTAGAAACACAAAAATTAATTATCACAGATAAGGATATAATTTCTGAGATATCCACATTCACTGAACAAAAAGGATCCTTTAAAGCAGATGAAGGATACCATGATGATTTGGTAATGTCTTTAATTATATTCTCATGGGCAACAAATGAATTGTATTTCAAAGAATTAACTAATTCTAATCTGAGAATGGCACTTTATGAACAACAAACTAAGCAAATCGAAGAAAACTTAACACCTTTTGGTGTAGTAAATACTGGAGTCCCGGATGCTGCCCCTCCAGAAAAGATAGGGGACGATTTATGGTTCAATCTTAATCCTGCAGAAGCTATGGAAAAGCTAAAACAAAAGATGATGGAAAATGTCTAAATTTGGTTATTTATAAATAATCAGTAATCAAGTTGTCATATGACACTATAATCACTAGGAGATTAAGATGGCATTTCAGCTTTCACCAGGTGTACTAGTAACTGAAAGAGACGATACACTTAGTGTTCCAAGCGTTTCCACAACTGCCGGAGCTTTTGTTGGTCATTTTCAATGGGGCCCAGTCGAGCAAGTTACTTTGGTAGATTCTGAAAAAAATCTAGTATCGTTATTTGGTAAACCTAATGGTAACACATACCTTTCATTTTTTACGGCAGCTAATTTTCTGTCGTATGGTAATAATTTAAAATTGATAAGAGTAGTTCCAACAAGTGCTAGAAATGCTACTGCGGGTTCTGCTGGACTTTTAGTTAAGAACGACGATCATTATGATACAGTGTCAAAAACAACTGCTGGAGAATGGATAGCTAGATATCCAGGACTCTTAGGAAACAAATTAAGAGTTTCCATGGCAGACGGTGCAGGTTATAGTACCTGGGCATACAGATCAAGTTTTAATAGCACACCAACTACATCAAGTTATGCAGTATCTCAGGGCGGCACTAATGACGAAATGCATATTGTAGTTTTAGATAGTGATGGAACTTGGACTGGAACAGCTAATACTATTTTAGAAAAATTTTCATTTGTATCTAAGGCCAGTGATGCTAAGTCATTGGATGGTTCTTCCAATTATTATGCAGAGGTGATTAATAGAACTTCTGCATATATTAGATGGGGTAATCATACTTCATCAGGTACCAATTGGGGTAATGTTGCCTTAAATACTTCATTTGCTAATATAGCTTCTAATGTTACGACATTGTTAGCAAATGCAGTTGTTGCAGAATCAGGATCTAACTTATTATTAGGTTGGGATACATTTGCTAACGATGAACTATATGATGTAAGCCTAATTCCTACAGGTGATGCTAATGCAACTGTGGTAAATTATGTGATAGATAATATTGCTGAAGTTAGAAAAGATTGCATGGTATTCTGTTCACCAGCATATACTGATGTTGTAAACAATACTGTTGCTGTAACTAATGTTGTCACTTTTAGAAATAATTTACGAAGCACATCATATGCTGTTTGCGACTCTGGTTGGAAGTATCAATATGATAGATACAATGACGTATATCGTTGGTTACCTCTTAATGGTGACGTTGCTGGTCTAACAGCTAGGTCTGATTTTGTGGCAGATCCTTGGTTTTCACCTGCTGGATTTAATAGAGGCGGTGTAAAGAATGTAGTTAAGTTAGCATACTCTCCAGCGAAAACAGATAGAGATACACTTTATCGTGCAGGAGTTAATCCTGTTGTTACGTTCCCAGGTCAAGGCACAGTACTTTTCGGTGATAAGACTTTATTAACTAAGCCTAGCGCATTTGATAGAATTAATGTTCGTAGATTGTTTATAGTTTTAGAAAAAGCTATAGCTACTGCGGCTAAGTTTCAATTATTTGAATTTAATGACGCTTTTACAAGAGCTCAATTTAGAAATCTTGTGGAACCATATCTAAGAGATGTGCAAGGTAGACGAGGCATAACAGACTTCAGAGTAGTTTGCGATGAAACAAATAATACAGCTGAAGTAATAGATACTAATAATTTTGTAGCAGACATTTATATTAAACCTGCAAGATCTATCAACTTTATTCAATTGAATTTTATTGCTACAAGATCAGGCATTTCTTTTGAAGAAGTTGGCGCGTAATTAGGAGAGTAATAAATGTCAACCGCATTTAATGTAGATAGATTTAAGGCAGCGTTAACTAATGGTGGCGCTAGACCTAATCAGTTTGCTGTCCAACTAAGTTTCCCTACGTATGTTACATCACAGGCCTTAGCAGTAGCTAGGGCTCCATTCTTAGTAACAGCTGCAGAATTACCGGGACAAACTGTAGGATTAACCTCTACCTTTTATAGGGGTAGAGAAGTTAAATTAGCTGGTGATAGAGTTTTTGCACCATTTACTGTTAATGTTATAAACGATTCTGACTTCTCTATCAGATCAGCTATAGAGCAATGGATGAATGGTTTAGATAATTTAATTAATAAGACAGGTAGATTAGTTCCTGCAGAATATCAAAGAGACGTCAATGTTTATCAACTAGACAGAAATGGAAAGATATTAAAGGAATATAAACTATTAAGTGCCTTCCCTAGAGATTTAGGACCCGTTCCTTTGAACTTTGGTTCTAATGATCAAATATCTGACTTTACAGTTAGTTTTGAATATCAGACATTCACCGTTACTAATAATCCGCTGAATACTATTATTGATTTTACTACAACATTTAATGCTTAAATAAAATATGGCTATATCATTATTTGGTTTCACTATTTCTCGTAATGAGGTTAATGAATTAGGTACTAGAGCAAAGTCCTTTATTCCTCCGGAAGCGGAGGATGGGGCGGCGACAGTATCAGGCGCAGGTTACTATGGTACTTATGTAGATTTGGATGCCTCTTCTAAATCTGAGGCAGAACTTATTACTAGGTATAGAGAAGCTGCGATGTATTCTGATGCATCGACCGCAGTCGATGAAATTGTAACTGAGGCTATAGCTTCTACTGACAATGAAAAATCTATAGTTATAAATCTAGATAACGTAGATTTACCTGATAGTATAAAGGTGAGAATACGTGAGGAATTTGATGAAGTATTAAAACTATTAAATTTTAATTCTAAAGGATATGATATATTTAGACAATGGTATATTGATGGTAGAATTTACTATCAAAAAGTAATAGATGTAAAAAATTCTAAGAGAGGTATCTTAGAAGTAAGAAATATTGATCCTAGAAAAATTCGTAAAGTTCGAAAAATAGATAAGGAAAAGGATCAGAAAACAGGAGTGGATTTAATTAAAAGAGTTGAGGAATTTTTCATCTATAATGAAAAAGGTATTAATTACAATCCTCAATATTCAATGTCCACTACTACAAATCAAGGCGTGAAACTTTCAACTGATTCGATATCATTTGTTACGTCAGGTTTAATGGATTTAGAAAAAAATGTTGTATTGAGTTACCTACATAAGGCTATTAAACCAATAAATCAATTAAAAATGATGGAAGATGGTTTGGTTATATATAGACTGTCTAGAGCGCCTGAAAGAAGAATATTTTATATTGATGTTGGAAACTTGCCAAAGATAAAAGCTGAGCAATATTTAAAAGATGTAATGGCAAGATATAGAAATAAAATAGTTTATGATTCTGCTACCGGTGAAATAAGAGACGATCGTAAAATGATGTCTATGCTAGAAGATTTTTGGTTGCCTAGAAGAGAAGGAGGTAGAGGTACAGAAATTACTACTCTACCAGGTGGAGAAAATTTAGGGCAGATAGATGATATTAATTATTTCCAGCAGAAAGTATATCAAGCATTGAATGTGCCTATTTCTAGAATGCAACCTCAAACTGGATTTCAGTTTGGCAGAGCGGAAGAGATTACTAGAGACGAATTAAAATTTGCTAAATTTGTTTCTAGATTAAGAAAAAAATTTGCTGAATTGTTTTTTGATATCCTTAAAACCAATCTTTTGCTAAAAGGTGTAATGACTGAAAATGATTGGAACGAAGTAAATACGAATATACAGTTTAGATTTGCACAAGATAAGTATTTTTCTGAACTTAAAGAAATAGAAAATTTGAGAAATAAGGTAGATGTCCTAACACAGATTCAACCATTTGTGGGTATGTACTTTAGCCAAAAATATGTTATGAAAAATATTTTAAGAATGACTGATGAGGATATAGAGAGAATACAAACAGAAATAAGTTCTGACCCTCAGCCTCAGCCAATGGATGGTGCGCCGCAAATAAATAATACAGCCCCTTAGGAGAACTTATGGAACAATCTGAAGTAATCAATAGTATGGTGAATGATATTCTTATGGATAGAAGTAATGATGCTATGGAAAAATTTAGTTCCTTAATGGCAGCTAGAGTTAGTGATGCTATAGATTCACAAAAACAAAAAATAGCTAGTACAATTTATAAAGGTAACACAGAGAATGAAGACGTTTAACACTTTAAGAGAGGATGCTTTACTAGAAAAGTTAAAAGCATCTGATCCTACTGGCAAATATATTAGTGATTTCGTACATAGTGACAATCCTAAGTTTGCTGGAAAAAGTAAAAAAGAACGAATTCGTATGGCTTTGGGTGCTAAGTATGGGGCTATGCGCAAGAGTAAAAAGGATTAATAAATGGCTATAACCAAAGTTGTCCTTAAGAAAGTACGTCAACAAGCTATAGTTAAACTGGTTGGGGATGGTACTGCTAATATAGATTTTCATGATGCATTATTATCTGACGAAGTATATGGAGGAGCAGGTAATTGCAGAATGAATATTAATTCTGTCATTTTTACTAATGGAGCTGCCACTCCTATTGTAGTTAGTAGAAATGGATCTAATGTAATGATATTAAACGGTAACGATAACTGGTCTTTTTCACAGATGATGGGATTTGTTGAAAGTGCAAACAATAATGGAAACATTGCTGTTACTATTCCAACACCTGGTGGAACAATTTATTTTGGTTTAACTAAAGTAGCGGGTTTTGAAACAGCAAATAATAATCAAGAACTTAAAGACTATCAGAAGATCTAAAATGAAATTAATAACAGAAGTTACACAAAATCTAAACTATTTGACTGAAGAAGTCAATGGTAAAAAGAATGTTTTCATTGAAGGTATATTTATGCAAGCGGATAAACAAAATCGCAATGGCAGAATATATCCATTATCTGTAATGGAAAAGGAAATAGTTAGATATCAAGATCTAATTGAAAGTAAACGTTCTTTAGGCGAATTAGGACATCCACCAAATCCTACAATAAATCTTAATTTAGTTTCACATCTGATTACTAATCTAAAAATGGAAGGATCAGATGTAATAGGCAAGGCCAAGATATTGGATACGCCTATGGGAAAGATTGCTAAGAATTTTATTGAAGAAGGTGTGAGCCTAGGTGTATCTTCTAGAGGTTTAGGATCTCTAAAAGAAAAGAATGGTGTCATGGAAGTACAAGATGATTTCCATTTAGCTACAGTAGACATAGTAGCTGACCCATCTGCCCCAGATGCTTTTGTTCAAGGCATTATGGAAAATGTAGAATGGATTTGCGAAAATGGTGTTTGGAAATCTAAACAAATAGATGATGCAAAAAAGCAAATCAAGGAAACTAAATCTAAAGATTTAGACGAAATGAAAATACAACTATTTGAAAAATTCATGAGTGCCTTGTCTAGGCAACCATAATTATAAATAATAGATAAATTCCATTTAGGAGACAAGTAAATGTCAGTAGAAAGCAAAATTAAAGAATTGCTTAGCAAAGTAGAAGCTAAAGCAGCTCTTGACGAAGCTGATAAAATGGGTGCAGATACCGTTAAAAAGGATACCACTCTGAGTCCTGCTAATTCAGGAGATGCTTCTAATCCTATGCAAGGCAGTTCAGAAAAAGCATCCTTTGAAACTAGAGATGAAACAGACGAGAATCAAGGTGCTAAAGCATCCAGTTCTACTCCTAAATCATCTCCACCTCAAGCTAAGGGTCCAGGTGCTGCACCTAATTTCTCAACTGTAGCAGATTTAACAGCTTCAGCTACAGGAAAAAATCCAACAGGCAATAAGCCTCAGATGGAAGAGGAAGTAGAAGTATCTGATCAAGAAGAAACTGAAGAAGATACTCCAGCTGAAGTACAAGCTATTGACTTGTCTCCAATCTTCGGCGAAGGACTTTCAGAAGAATTCAAGCAGAAAGCTACAGCAATTTTTGAAGCTGCAGTTATTGCCCGAGTAAATTTTGAAATGGAGAAAGTAGCAGCTTCTCTTGAAGAAAAATTCGAGCAGGAAATTGTAGAATTAAAAGAAGGCATGGTTGAAAAGATTGATTCTTATCTCAATTATGTTGTTGAACAATGGATGCAAGAAAATGAATTAGCATTAGAGAACGGGTTACGCACAGAAATCGCTGAAGATTTCATAAGTGGCCTAAAGACTCTATTCAAGGAACATTACGTAGAAGTTCCTGATGAAAAATATGATGTAATCGGTGAACTACAAACTAAAGCAGAAGAACTAGAAGACAAGTTAAACGAAGCTATCAATACAAACGTTGAATTGAATAGTGAAATCGTTGAACTTAAGCGCCAGGCAGTTCTTGAAAGTGTTACAAAAGACATGGCCGATACTGAAGTAGCTAAGCTTACTAAATTAGTTGAAGGCATATCTTTTGATAGCGAGGATGTATATTTTGACAAGATTACTGTTATTAAGGAAAATTATTTCCCTAAACAGTCTGTCAGCATACCAACTAGCTCACAACAAACTTTAGTTGAGGATACATCTGAAGCTAGCCAGTCGTTCGATTTTACGAACAGCACTGTAGACGCTTATGCACAAGCACTTTCTAGATCAGTAAAACGTGCTTAAACATAATAATTAAAGGTTACGTTCAAGGAGAACTAAATGTTTTTAACCGAAAATTTACAACAAAAGTGGGGAAAGATTCTAGATCATCCAGATCTTCCACAAATTAAAGATGCTTATAAAAGAACAGTTACTACCGTTCTTTTAGAGAATCAAGAGAAAGCATTACGTGAAGAGCGTAGTGCGTTGTTTGAAGTTCATACAAACAACATTGCTCAAGACACAGCAGCAATTCAAAAATATGATCCAATTATGATTGGTTTAGTACGTCGTGCTATGCCTAATCTAATGGCATATGATATTTGCGGTGTCCAGCCAATGACAGGCCCAACAGGCTTGATTTTTGCAATGCGTGCTATGTATGGTGGTTCTAACGATACTCGTTCTAACACAAGTACTCGTGTTGAAGCTCTATACAACGAAGCAAATACAAGCTTCTCTGGTGCTACTGGTCATAACGGTTCAGTAGCTAATATTTTAGCAACCATCGGTATTGGCGCAGCTAATACATTAGCAGCAGTTGAAGGTTCTTCTACTTTCAACGAAATGTCTTTCGCAATCGACAAGACAACAGTAACTGCTAAGTCACGTGCTTTGAAAGCTGAATATACAGTTGAATTAGCACAAGACTTGAAAGCTATTCATGGTCTTGATGCTGAAGCTGAGCTTTCAAATATTTTATCTCAAGAGTTTATGTTTGAGATTAATCGCGAAATCGTTCGCTTAATCTATAGCGTTGCTAAGGTCGGATCACCAGCCACAGCATCCGCAGGAACATTTGACTTAGACATTGATTCAAATGGACGTTGGTCTGTAGAACGTTTCAAGGGTCTTCTATTCAATATCGAACGCGATGCTAATCACATTGCTCAAGATACTCGTAGAGGAAAGGGTAACTTCATCGTATGTTCAGCTGATGTAGCTTCTGCATTAGCAATGTCTGGCGTTCTTGACTATGCTCCAGCATTGTCAACAAATGCTAGCTTGAATGTAGATGATACAGGCAACACTTTTGCAGGTGTTCTAAATGGACGTTATCGTGTTTATATCGATCCATATACAGGAAACCTAGGCGCTGCTAATCAGTTCTACGTAGTAGGATACAAGGGTGCTAGCCCATATGATGCTGGTCTATTCTATTGCCCATATGTACCACTACAAATGGTTCGTGCTATTGATCCTGATAGCTTCCAACCAAAGATTGGCTTTAAGACACGTTATGGTCTAATTGCTAATCCATATGTAACAACATCTGCTGGTGCTAACGATGCAGATAGCTTCACAGCTAACCGCAATCAGTACTATCGCAAGACACGTGTTATCAATTTAATGTAATTATTGAGCCGACCCAGATCGGACTTAAGGGGGAAGAAATTCCCCCTTTTTTGTCTTTATAAATAATGCAGGAGGGTGTAAATGTATACAGCAAATCTTAATATAGTAAAAGCAAACTATGAAGCAAGTAGACCTACTACCTACGATTTTCTTAGGCCTAATGCTTTTAGATTTACTATAAAAGATTTACCAAATGCTTCATATACCTGCCAGTCTGCAAATTTACCAGCTATTGCTATAGGTCATGCTGTTCAACCTACTCCTTTTTTAGATAGACCAGTAATAGGAGATAAAATGCAATTTGGTGATTTTGTAATACGATTTTTGATATCGGAAGATATGTCAAATTATTTAGAATTGTATTCATGGATAACTGCTTTAGGGTTTCCAAAAGAATATACTCAATTTTCACAATTCATTAAGGGCAGACAAAATAGATTTCCTTTTGTTTTAAACCAAGCAGGCCAATCTGAAGCTTTGGCATACTCGGACGGTACTTTGACTATTTTAGACTCGACAAACAATCCTAAAACAAATATAATATTCAAAGACTTGTTCCCAATTTCCTTAGAAGCATTAGATTTTGAAATAGCATCATCAACCGTAGAATACTTTACAGCAATAGCAGCATTCAAATATAAATTATTTGAAGTAGAACAACTTTAATATTTTGGAGTTATTATGGCAATAAAATTGGATCCAACAGCAATTTCACCATCTACTGTGAAAGTTGCACAACCTCCCGAACCACAAGTACCTAGTTTAGAAGCGCAACAAGGTCGTCTAGAAATCAAGTTAGATGATCTGCGAAACAACGAAAGAATTTTCGTTGCTACTCCTTGTTATGGTGGTATGCTTAACGAGGCATACTTCAGATCGTGTATTAAATTATTAACCTTTTGCAATCAGCATAATATTCCCCTTGCATTTGGAACTATTGCTAATGAGTCATTGGTAACTAGAGCTAGAAATGTATTACTAGCATATTTTCTACAAAGTAATTTTACCCGCTTGATGTTTATTGATGCGGACATTGAATTCCAAGTTGAAGATGTTCTAAAGTTAATTGCTCATAATAAAGAAGTTGTTGTTGGCGCGTACCCTAAAAAGGGAGTGAATTGGGAAAGAATCAAAGATTCGGTTCGTTCTAATAGTGAAAACTATAACAGTCAACAAGTAGCGGCCTTTGGTTCAGACTATGCAATCAATTTTAAGTTTGTTAATAGAGATCTAAAACAAATAGCTATTGAAAATGGTTTGATTAGATTACACGATGGCGCAACAGGTTTTATGATGATCAAACGCGAAGCAATCGACAAAATGATTGCTGCATATCCAGAACTTAAGTATAATAATGATCTTAATACTGGTCCTGAACTACAGGATTATTTTTATGCAATGTTTGATACAATGATCGATCCAAAAGATAAACGATACTTATCTGAGGATTATACTTTTAGTCGTAGATGGCAAGATATTGGTGGAGAAATTTGGCTTGATCCAACAATTTCGTTGAACCACTATGGCACATTTAACTTTATGGGCAACCCTCAACAAATTATTCAAATTCAACAACCTTAATACTTTATGAAATTAAGTGATCTTCAGGAAATGTGGGCTGAAGATTGCAGGATAGATGAAACTAATCTTGGTAAAGAATCAGCTCGCACTCCTATACTTCATGCTAAATATATTAACTATCTTTCTTCTACAAGACTTAATCTAAGAAAAGCAGAATCAGATTATCTAAATTGTAGAAGAAAGAAGTATCGTTATTATAGGGGAGAGATGTCTCGTGTAGAATTAGAGGAAGAAGGTTGGAATCAATGGCAAGGCACAAAACCTCTAAAAAATGAAATAGATGAATTTCTACAAGGGGATGCAGAACTTGTAGCATTACAAGATAAAATAGAATACTTCAAAACCGTTCTATATCAGCTTGATGCTATTATCAGATCTTTAAATAGTAGAACTTGGGATATAAAAAATACTATAGAATGGACGAAGTTTACTAATGGAATGATGTAATGGCGGATATTAGTATAAGAAAAAAGAATGAAGTGCATTTACTTATTGATAGTGATGCATCTATTGCTCAAGAATTAAATGACCATTTTTCGTTTGATGTTCCTGGTGCAAAATTTCATCCATTATATAAGTCTCGTATGTGGGATGGGAAAGTAAGACTTTTTTCAATGTTCACGAAAGAACTTTACATTGGTCTTTTAGATTATGTAAAAAAATTTGCAGAAGAGAGAGAATACTCTGTTGATGAAAGTAATTATAGAAAATCTCATGATGAGGTAACCATAGAAGAAGTTAAAAGTTTTTGTGAATCTTTAAAAATTTCATCAAAAGGTCAATCAATACAAATTAGAGAGTATCAAATCGATGCAGTCTATCAAGCAATTGTCAACGGAAGACGCCTTTTATTATCGCCAACTGGTTCGGGAAAATCTCTTATTATTTACTGCCTCATACGCTGGCATCAAAAATTCGGAAGACGACAACTCATTCTTGTCCCTACAACAAGCCTTGTGGAACAGATGTACTCAGATTTCCAAGATTACTCAGGATTGAATGAATGGAAAACATCTGAAAATTGTCATAGAATTTATGGCGGGCATGAAAAATCAAATCAATTCAACGTTGTGATAAGTACATGGCAGTCATTATATAAACTACCGAAAAATTTTTTTGCTGAGTTTCAAACAATTTATGGAGATGAGGCACATCTATTCAAGGCAAAATCTTTAACAGGTATTTTAAATAAATGTACAACTACTCCTTATCGTATAGGAACAACTGGCACTTTAGATGGAACTAAAACTCACAAATTAGTATTAGAGGGATTGTTTGGTTCTGTCTATAAAGTTACAACAACTAAAAAATTAATAACAGATAAAACATTAGCAAATCTTCAGATCTATAATATTATATTAGAGTATCCTGATGAGATAAGAAAAAATGCAAAAGGATTTGACTACCAACAAGAGATGGATTTTATAGTAACATACAATGAAAGAAATAAGTTCATACGTAACTTAGCTATAGATCAAAAGGGGAACACCCTTGTTCTTTTTCAGTATGTTGAAAAGCATGGTAAATTACTTTACGATATGATATGTGCTAAGTGTGAAAATAGGCAAGTCTTTTTTGTATATGGTGGCACAGATACAGAACAACGAGAACAAGTAAGGCTATTGACAGAAAAAGAAAATGATGCTATAATAGTGGCTTCATATGGCACTTTTTCTACAGGAATAAATATCAAAAAGTTGCATAATATTATTTTTGCTTCTCCCTCAAAATCTAGAGTAAGAAATCTTCAGTCAATAGGAAGAGGATTGAGAACAAGCGAAGAAAAAGATCAGTGTAATCTTTATGATATAGGAGACGATCTCTCTTGGAAATCTAAAAAGAATTACACACTACTTCATATGATAGAAAGAATTAAAATTTATAATGATGAACATTTTGAATATAAACTAATAAAGGTTCCTATCAAATGAACAATTTACACTACAAATTTTTAAAACTTAGTAATGGTGAAAATATTGTATGTGCTACTGATGATGATTGCCAAAATTTAAAAAGCAAAATATCTATTCATATTTTGGATCCTGTTTTAGTAACTCCTGTTAGAATACCGAGAGGATCCCAAATTGCTGAGACATATGTTTTGACTCCTTGGATTTCCATAAGTGATGAAACAGTATATGAAATTCCTACACAACAAATTATTGTAGCGACTGATGTCAAAGAACATTTTAGAGATAACTATAAAAGTTTTATTGAGCACACTAATGAGCCTAAGCCTATCAAGGATAATGGATCATTAGAAGAAGAGTTTTTGTCCAATCTTATGAAAAGTATGAAAAATGATGAAGAAACAAACGAAGAAAGTGAAGGGGACAAACGAATCCTTGTCGCCGGAAATAGATCAGTCCATTGATATACCTGTATCATCACATTATGTAGATAATAAAAAATTTCTACAAGCATTAATAGATTATAGATTATTAGTAGATGACGCATTATCTAATGGTAAGCCTCAGCCCCAGGTACCTAATTATATAGGTGAATGTTTTATCAAGATTGCTACACATTTATCGTATAAATCAAATTTTATAAATTATACATTTAAAGATGATATGATAAGTGATGGTATTGAAAATTGTTTAACTGCTGTTGCTAAATTTGATCCATCAAAATCATCTAATCCTTTTGCCTATTACACTCAGATTGTATACTTTGCTTTTATACGAAGAATACAAAAAGAAAAGAAAATACAGGCAACTAAATATAAAATGATAGAAAATTTGGATATTGATCAAATTATTTCTCAGGAACATGGCAGTGAAGAATTTAATAATCAAATTATGGATTATGTTAAAAAGCAATTAGATCAGGTAGATATAGAAAAAAGAGTAGTTCATTTACCTAAAAAGAACAAATTAGCTGAAGAAGAAGTACGTAATCCACTTGATTTAGATGATTAGTTTACTATATAATATGTTATTTACGAGGTGATCTATGGCAAAAATTAAAGTATCAGAATTATTTTATTCTATTCAAGGGGAAGGTCGCTATATGGGCGTACCTTCAGTGTTCTTAAGAACTTTTGGTTGCAACTTTACATGTAGTGGTTTCGGTATGCCGAGGGGCGAGGTTAGTGATGAAAGAGATGTTATTGCTTCTAATATCAAAAATTACAATGAGTATAAGGATCTTCCTCTCGTTCATACTGGTTGTGATAGCTATGCAAGCTGGGATCCTCGTTTTAAGCATTTGTCTCCTGTTCTTGATACTACTGTTCTTGCTCATGCCATTATTAGTATGTTACCTAATCGCAAGTGGGAAAGTGAGCATCTCGTCATTACTGGAGGCGAACCATTATTGGGATGGCAAAAATCATACCCAGAATTACTAAGCCATCCTGCTATGTTAGGCTTACAAGAAATGACATTTGAAACTAATGGCACACAAGAACTTTCTGCAAATTTTAGTGAATACTTAAAAACACATTGGAGAAAAGGTTGGGATAAATTGACCTTTAGTGTAAGTCCAAAATTAAGTGTCAGTGGGGAAAATTGGGATGAGGCCATTTGTCCGGAAATTATTAGACAGTATCAAGAACATGGATATGTATATCTAAAATTTGTTATCGCATCAGAAGACGATGCCGAGGAAGCAACTAAAGCTGTTGAAGTTTATAGAAATGCAGGTTTCACTGGTCCTGTATATTTGATGCCATGTGGTGGCACATCTGAAGGATATTCTTTAACTAATACTTTAGTAGCAGATTTGGCAATGAAAAAAGGATATAGGTATTCTGATAGACTCCAAATACCTTTATTTAAAAATGCTTGGGGAACTTAATGAAAATTATTGATAGAGATGATTTCAAAATGTTTATAACTATTGGTGAATGTAAATCCCCGAGTGATGTAAAGGTTATACATTTTATTCGGGAAGAATATAATCAACAAGAAGACTTGATTCTAAAAAATACTTATGAATTTTTTATGAATAAAGATGAAATGAAAAAATTGGCGAAGGTATTAAATGACTACGAGTAAAAAATTAGTTGAGGATGCTCCATATCATCCTGGTTATGAGGGGGCGGTATTTGGTCGCCCTATGAGCGAAGTAATTAGAGATAGATTAAAGAATCATTCTGGTAATCCTAGATGGTTCGCTAATGATAACATCTCTGAAGTCATT
>Ga0129333_10000094_pt1 | contig 56336 bp, 58 predicted proteins | sample CPB6_08_DNA_FD_94474 | JGI IMG/M metagenome (GOLD analysis project Ga0129333, IMG submission 94474) | Freshwater to marine salinity gradient microbial communities from Chesapeake Bay, USA - CPBay_Sum_0.6_0.8_DNA | ecosystem: Environmental > Aquatic > Marine > Coastal | place: USA: Chesapeake... | reverse complement strand
TTTTTGTGATATTTATATAGTTCTATTACTTTTTGTTTGTCTGGATATTCATACTCTGTAAACAAATTTTTGAGATCACAGAAATGTTCTTCATGTTCAAATGTATGTTGAAACATTACCATATTTTTGAGTTCAGACACTTCAGCTTGTCTAGCTAATTGATATTTATCTTGATATAATATACAATTTGCCGCAAAATACATTAAAGATTTTTCAAAGTGCATTTTATTCCAATAGTTATATTTCATCGTAATAAACCATCTAGTCTTATCTTGAGATAATGGTAACATATTTACATTAATTATTAAATGTTGATTATTTGGCAATGACACACGAGACCATGTACTATATGGATATTCATATATATGAAAATTCTTTGATAATTTTAATTCATTTTTTAAATGAACTAAATTTGAATTCGATTTGTATGTAAATGATAATCCAACCTTATTTTTTTTATGATATTTTAAAGTTTTTACGTCCGTTGGTGGTATATTGCTTCCAAAACCTAAAATATTGTTATGAACATATGCTGGATGGTTCATATCCATAGTATTAAAAGCACAATCTATGATATTCGCATCAATATCAATAGTCATATGCGAAGTTTCAAATTTTTTGCTTTTATAAAAGGGAATAGCAGGAGGAAGTTGATATTTTGGTTCATAACTCCACCAAAGTTTATCTTGAAAAATCAAAGTTTTACCAAATGTTTTCTCTTCATCATGTATGAGACCGTGATATGGACATGTTAAACATCCATCTATTACTTTACCATGATCCAATTTTGAACCCATGTGACTACATATGTTTAATGTAGATAATACTGAATTGTTTTTGGTATTAAACCAAGATACTAAAGGCAAATCACCAACATTATATGAGAATGGTTTAGTTTTATCAATATTTTTAACAAAATCAATACAATGCCATTCATTAAAGGGAGATATAGGTGATTTCATCATAGGTACCATATATCCATTAGATGGTAACATAAACAAATTTAATAAATTAAATAATAAAATATAAACCACACTCATATCATTAATACTCATTATAAGCAAAAGCTTTATATATATAGTCTTGATTATAACATACAAAAAAATTGGATAGTGGTATATATGTAATATAATAAGAGTTAAATTAAAATGAGTACATAATTTATTTTTTCTATGAATTTTAGAAAGTTTTTATAATTTTAAAGTTTAACTAAATTATGTACTCATTTTATAATTACAAATTACCATTCCTCTTTTGTTCCACCAGTATAAGCCTTAGCATACCCTGACTGTATCATATAAGTATTTATATTTTCATCATCATATATAACACCTACAAGAAGTCTTCCGTATTTATCAAAATCACCACAGTTAATTTTTATAATTTTTCCCAGAATTTTATCACGTAAAAAATCACGTGCCTTAATAGCAAGATCTTTTTCAGCAGGATTTTTAGATTTTATTTCTGGTGTATCTATGCCATTCATTCTACAACTCCATTTATAAAATGTATCTATAAATTTGAAAACAACCGTTATTGTGTCACCGTCATATACACCAATGACCTTTGCATGAAATGACATACCATTAAGTGAAAATTTATCAATTTTACTATAATCTATATTATTAAGCTCTTCAATATAACTCATTTTTGTGTATATTATATTATAATATTTCTTAAATATAGAAATAGCAGGTTGTATGAATAACAAAATACCAAAAGAAGCAGTGTGTATTAGAAATGCTAGTTCATGGGCTTATGTAAAACCTGAACATAAATTTGATTCTGCTAAATTTAATAAACAGCTTGTTCAAGCCGATTTATCTACTATGTCTCCTAAAATCGATGCATTAATAAGAAAAATTCAACAACTAGACGATGAGGATACCAAAGTATATGGTAAATATTATAAACATATTATATATAGTGATGTAAGTGGTGTTTATGGTGCAAAAATGATAGCTTCAGCATTAATTGCAAATGGTTTTACATTAGTATATAATAATGGATTTGCTATTAAAAATGATGGGTTGGAAAAACATAGAACATTTGGATTACTTACCACATCTACAGTTTATAAGAAACCTTTATCAGTTGGTTTAAAGAAAAAGATGATGCTCAAAATGAATGAAAGACCTCAAAATATTAACGGGGAAAATATTAGATTTCTTATTTTAGATCCTGGTTTTAAAGAGGGTATTGATGTATTTGATGTGAAATATATGCATATGTTAGAACCGTTAATAACAAAAGCAGATCAAACACAAGTTATAGGAAGAGGCACAAGATTTTGTGGTCAATCAGGATTGCCATTTATACCAAATCAAGGATGGCCTATAAATGTTTTTAGATATAATATGATGTATGATGATAATACAAATGTACATGAGTTATATCTAAAATACAGTAATCAAAATATCAGCGCTCTTAATTTTATAGCTGATTTAGAGGATTTAGTAATCACTAGTGCTGTAGATCTACCATTAACAGAAAATATACATATGTTTGAGAAAACAAATAATAGATTTTACAATATGGTAAAAAAGATTAAAGATAGTTTTAAACAAGAAGTTAAATCGCCAGTAAAACCTGTACGAAAAGATTTTATTAGAATAGTAAGCAATATCAGAGGTAAAATCTATACAAATGATGTAAGACTTGATTGTAGACAAAATTGCAAAGGTGCTTTAGAAATTGCACCTAAATCTATACTTTTAATTGCTGCTATACATGTAGGTCGTAATGACCTATTAAAAACTTTAAGTGAAAAATTTGCAAAACCATTATTATGTAATTATTTAAATAAAATGCCAGATTTTTGCAAAGCAGTTAATCAAGTTTGGCTTAGTCCAATTCGTTTCTTAAAAATATATAAGAAGGATATTGAAAGCAGTTTAGATTATTTCAGAAGAGCTTATTTAATACATGATGACAATTATAAATCAATAAAAGAATTTATGAACAAATATAGTGAAGATGATAAAAAAATAATTGCACCAACGCCCGTAGTTTATCCTGCAGTACCACCACCCAATAAATTAAGTTATTTAGATCTTCATAAATATGTTGAAAAACATTTCAGTGAATATTCTTGGGATAAAATTGAAATTAAGAATAAATGTTTAGTAGAACAAGAAGTTAAGGTTGAAGATAAATCCAAGAAGAATTATGAAATTGTACAATTTACAAAAACTCAAGGATTTGTACAGAATTTCTTAACCCCACAATCTCCTTACAAAGGATTATTCTTATACCATAGTGTTGGATCAGGAAAGACTTGTTCGGCCATTGCCACTGCAACAAATACTTTTGATAAACAAGGATATACTATATTATGGGTAACGCGTCATACATTAAAAGAAGATATATGGAAAAATATGTTTGATAAGATTTGCAATATAATAATTCAAGAAAGAATTGAAAATGGTAAAAAATTACCACCATCGCGTGCGGAAAGAATGAAACTTCTTGGAAATAATTGGATACAACCAATATCATATAAACAATTTACAAACCTTATAAAAGGTAAAAATAAATTTTATCAACAAATGGTTGCTAGAAATGGAAAAGAAGATCCTTTCAAGAAAACTCTCATAATTATTGATGAAATACATAAAGTTTATAGTAATTCATTGTCAGCAATTGAAAAACCAAATCCAGAAGTTCTTCAGAATATGATCCAAAACTCATTTGAAAAATCAGGTGAGAAATCTCTTAAAATGCTTTTAATGACAGCAACGCCTATAACAGATGATCCAATGAGTTGCATTAAAATAATTAATTTACTAATGCCCAAAAATGAACAATTCCCTGAAGATTTTGAAAAATTCAAAAATGAATATTGTCAAGAGAATGGTTTATTTACTGAACACGGTTCAATAAATTTCTTAAATAAAACAGCAGGTTTAATAAGTTATATTGATAGAAGTTCAGATAGAAGCCAATTTGCATATCCTGTAATTGAAGACATAATGATCAAAGTCGATAATGAAGAACAGTCCAATAATACGATAGAAGAACTGAAAAATAGAGTAGAAATGTATGATAATAGACTTATTGCTGAAAAAAAACAATTGACTAAAGAAGATGTAAAACAAATTAAAGAAGAAATAAAAGAACTTAAAAAACGTATTAAAATGATTGAAAAAGTAAAAAATAATCCTCAAAATGTAATTCAATATATCAATGCTTGTTTATCAAATGAGAAAAATGGTAAAAAAAAAATAAAATATATGGCAAATTCACTTTTGTCTCTATCACCTAACTCCAAAGAACAAAAACGCAATGATAAAAAAAAAGAGAAGGAGTGTCCGCCTGGAAAAATAATAAATGAAAAAACAGGCAGATGTGTAAAAGATCCTGCACTAGCCAAACAAAAAAATAAGTAATTGAATAATTTATTTTTATTATATATGTATATAACAAATGAATACTGAAGTAGTTGATGCAACTTTTTATATTACATATGTATTTCTTTTAACCACAGGCACAATAACATTCACAGAATCATTACGTACACCAAATAATGTAGTAAGACATATAATGAATTTAGAAACATGTATATCAATTATTGCTGCATATTTTTATTCAATACTCGTAAATAAAATTAGTGAAAGCAGAAAGCAAGGTAAAAATATACCATATAATGAAATAAATATAATACGATATACTGATTGGATGATATCCACACCATTTATGTTGTTTGTATTATGTATGTTATTAGCTAATGAAAAAAAGAAACCATTTACAATTAAAATTTTTATTTTCGTATTATTTCTAGATTTATGTATGATTTTGTCAGGATATTTGGGAGAAACAAATAAAATTTCAAGATTCTCAGCTTTGATTCTAGGTTTTATGTTTTTAATAATAATGTTCGGATTTATATGGTATATATATATGAGTAATGGGAAAAATAATTTTATTGTATCATTTACCTATTACACATTTGTAGTGATTTGGAGCATTTATGGTATAGCATATTTACAGGATGAAGAAACAAAAAATATAATATATAATATACTAGATTTGATTGCAAAGGCATTTATGGGTATATTCTTTTGGATGATTTTTACAAAATCAATTAGTTTTAGTTAGCGCGTAATAATTAAAGCAAGAAATATGAAGTATTTTATATAGAATGTATTCATTATTATTGTATTCTTTTTTAATATCATCTATATTATTTGGAGTAATACATTATATTGGAAAAAATGACCGCGAAGATCCAAACGAACCTTATGATATACAGAAACATCTTATAACAACAAATAACATCATTATGTTTTTTATGATATTTATTTCTTGTTTTGTTTTAGTATATTTTGCATTTAGTGACAATACAGATATATTATTGTCATTAGGAATATATGAAAACGATCATAAAAGCATAAATATACAAGACCCTGTATATGATGTAAAAAAGAAAAACAATATTGACCCTAGTATTTTGAAGAGAATAAATGATCCATTAAAATATGGATTTGAACCATATAGCGGAGGATCTGAAATGAGCTCGAGTGAAACATCTGGTGAAAGCTCTTCCGATAGTTCAAGCGACGATGGAAGTAATAGTGAATAAAATATTTTTTAGCATATTGCGTGTAAGATATAATATATTATTTTTATTATAATTTATTAAATGAGATTAGAATTAAAAAAATTTGATCCCTCTAAAATAAAGAGTGATTCTGTTGTAGTATTTATTGGTAAACGCAACACTGGTAAAAGTTATTGTATGAAAGATATTCTAAGTTATCATCGTGATGTTCCTGTAGGAGTTGTTGTATCACCCACAGAACGTGCAAACGGATATTTTGAAAAATTTATACCTAAAATGTTAATATATGACGAATTAGAAGAAAAATTAGTTAGTAAATTTTTGAACAGACAAATAAATATTACAAATGAAAGAAAAAAAGAACTTGCAAAACACGGATCTTCATCAGTAGATCCAAGAGCATTTTTAATATTAGACGATTGTATGTATAATAAACAAGCTATGACTGATAAAAATATCCGTTGTATATTTATGAATGGTAGACATTACAAAATATTTTTTCTAATTACAATGCAACATGGATTAGGACTTCCTCCAGATTTAAGATCTAATATTGATTATGTATTTATATTTAGAAACAATATTGTTAAAGAACGTGAAAAAATATATAATCATTATGCTGGTATGTTTCCTACGTTTGATGTTTTTAATCAGGTGATGAACCAATGCACTGAAAATTTTGAGTGTTTAGTTATAGATAATAAGGTACAATCAAATAATATATCAGATATAGTTTTTTGGTATAAAGCGCAAGAAGCTAACTTTAAAATGTGTTCTCATGATTTGTGGGAAATGCAATCTATACAAGATCAACGCGATATGATGGGGTTAGCAAATGAGGACGATGATATAGAAGAATATGACCCAGGTGTATTTACCAAAAAAAAAAATGCAAAATTAATAAAAGTAAAGAAACATCCTAAGTTTTAAAATAGAGAAATATTTATTCAAGAGTTAGAACTTTATCAAATAAATCAAGACAAGTATTACCGCAATATAAACCGCAAGTATCACATTTTTTAACAATTATTTTACATTTCAAACATATAAAATTACGATATGAATAAACAATATTTGTGCTAGAATAGCAGCTATTACAAAAACGAGCGTGCATTTTCAAATATAATATTAACCTAAATATATTGATCATTTTTTTATAAACTATTAGATATATTTACTGTGTTAAAAAAAACTTGGTTTTTTATTAGATGATTTTGGAACATCTTTGATAAATATTTCTTTAATATCAGAAACATTACTTATATTACTTATTACACTTCTCGTATCTTCATCTATATCACTTATATCATGTTGTTCATAAGAAATCTCTTCTTTTTTTGAATTATTTTCATATATTTCATTTGATTTATTTTCTTTTTGATACATTGTTGTATTGTTATCAATGGTTTCTTGATGTATAATCTCTTTGTTAAAACAATTTGCTTCCTGGTCTTGACTATTTTCTTGCATAATGGTATATAATTCTTGCATTGCATACGTTTTCGTTTGTGAATCATCTTTAATACATTGTTTTGTTTCATTACTTTTATATTCGTCTTGTTCTTCATTTTTATATCCATTATTCAAATCTATATTATTATTATCTTTTAAATTTTCATTATTTAATGAGATTTCTTTATTACACTCTTCATATAATTCATTGTCTATAATTTCATTATCATTTAAATTGATTATATTGCTATTTATAATTGCATTTGTATTTTTGTGTATTTTTCCTTCCTCATCTTCAACATCTTCGTCATCTTCGTCATCTTCGTCATCTTCGTCATCTTCATCTTCATCTTCATCTTCATCTTCGTCATCTTCATCTTCATCTTCATCTTCATCTTCATCTTCATCTCCATCTCCATCTCCATCTTCATCTTCATCTTCATCTTCATCTTCGTCTTCATTATTTTCATCTCCTTGATCATCATCTACTTCAATAGATTTTTCATTATAGTCCTTATTTTTAAAGCCATTATCAAACTGATTTACATTTTCAGTTAAATTTTCTTCTATTTGTTGAAAGATTTCCTCAAATGGAATAAAATCTCTAAAAGTTTTCTTTATAATCCTTCTTATGTTATCTTCAATAACATTTAAATTATTTTGATATTCAGCATCTTTAATATTGATTTTATTAAATAAATATGCATTCTTCCATGCAAACAATGAACAATTTATATAACATTTATGTACAAAATCCTCAGGGTTTGGTATTTTTATTTTAATATTATCAAATTGATCTTTATATTCATAAATTTTTATTTTGATTGTGCTGATGATAATTATTTTGATAAGATTGTTTAAATATTTACATTTTGTATATTTTACAATTTTTTTGTATTCATCAATAACTAGGTTAGTATTCCATTTACGTATTTCAATTAATTCATTTTGAAATTGTTTTAAGTTTTTTTTGTTAGCAAAGCAATCATTATAAATTCCGTATAATCTTTTGGATATAGGTATACTCAATAGATCTTGAATATGTTCCATATATTCATCTCTAGTATCGATTAGTCCTTCCATAAATCTTTATATATACTTAAAATATTTAAGTCTTTATATAACAAGAAATATGATGCTAATATATATAAAAAATGATAAATAACTTAGTATAATAAGAGTTATGTATCCTTCTTATTGTAGAGTGCGTTATTGTCGTTATAGTAATACTCATGTTACTAAAGGCCATAAATGCGGAAAATGTGGGAAAAATGGACATGGAGATGCAGAATGTGGTAAAATAAACAATATTCAATTACTTAAAAATTATTTTAGTGAAACTTTACCTACAGAATTATATTGTACAGTTGAAAATTGTAAAAAGAAAATGTATCATACAATTGATGCTCATCATTGTAAGCAATGTCAAAAACGCGAACCTCATATTAAAGAAAATTGTCCTTTAAATCCAGAACATGATAAAAAAAATACAATAACATATAATATGCAATGTCCTTTATGCAGACAACAAAATACAGTTGTAAACCCTAGGAAAGTTCTAGGATTAACAGATGAATGTTGTATATGTTATGAAAATAAAGTAGAAGTATTATTTCCAATATGTTATCATATATGTATTTGCCTAAATTGTCTTGATAAAAGTCAGAAATAAAAAACAACACTATTACTTAAATGTTGTTTTTATTTATATTTTTGATTTTTTAGTTATCCATAATATATTTGAGAAGTTCTTCTCTGTTATCGTGATACATAAGAGTATCATGATCTAGGGCACCATTTGCATCTAAAATGATGGTTTCTAGTTCCCCACAAGTGTCCATAGTGTGTGCAATTGACATCACAACATTGTTCCTTGTTTTGATCCTGAAACTTGTGCCAATGATGATTTCAACGACATTCAAGAACTCGTGATTTGTCTTGTTGATATTTTCAGTCAAGAAACTATATGTTTTCACAGTTTCCTGGTTGCAATAGAGAAGGTTCTGCATGATATTATATGTCTTCGTCAAATAATATCTTTAATAATCTAAATCAATTTTTCTTACTTTGATTGAGAATTGAAACAAATTAAATAATGCTATGATTTATGATCATCATAACAAGGAAAGAAATAAACTGTTCCCAATGGGGTTTGAACCCATGACCTTCGCGTCATAAGCACGACGCTCTACCAACTGAGCTATAGGAACTATGTGGCTTTTTCACCACAACTATATATATCATTTTATTCTTATATACTTTTTATATTCTACAACCACTTTTGATAGGATTTATTTTAATCATATATTCATTGGTATTTACTGGTTCTAACAAATCGCTATCAAGTCTATTTTCAAATGCATTAAGATTATCTGTTGTTCTTGTCATACTACATTTTTCAATTAATTCAGGTGTAGTTTGATAAATCATACCGACATTTCCAGTTTCACGGGCTGGAATGCTATTTTCAAAAGCTTTTCTTGTAGTCATTTCAACTTCGGAAGAATCTATACCAATATTCATATTACCTGGATTTGGAGTATGGCCTGCAGCAATCATAATACCTTCGCGTGTACCATCAATTTCTGCATTTTCTTCTGCAGTTCTATCTGTTTGTCTATGTTCATTTATAGCACCGGCAATACCATATTCATTATAATCAGATAAAAATTGTTTTTGTGTATTTTTTACTTCTACGGGTGTACTTAAATAACCTCCAAAAAGACCTTCTAAAATACCTCCTATAAATCCATATTCAGATTTACCTTTGATAGTTGTCTCTTTAACAGTTTTTTTGACAACCATATCAGGATCATATACGTACACTTTGTATACTCCTGTTCCAATATTTCTTGTTGTATCAACTTTAGCCAATGTTTGTCTTAATGTTTTTTTAGCTTCATCGTCGGTAACTGTATATCCTGCATCTCCTGCTTTTATATTTGTAATTGTAGTATCGTGTATTAAAGTTTCTTTAACAGTTGTTTTTGCAATATCATTTAATGCTGAATAAGTTTCCTTATTTCCAGTTAAATTATTTACTTCACTATCATGTATCGTAGTCTCTTTTACAGTTGTTTTTGCATTGTCTTGTAAAGCACTATAAGTTTCTTTGTGTCCTGTCAAATTATTCATTTCACTATCATGTATAGTGGTCTCTTTAACAGTTGTTTTCATTATATGATTATCTGGGTCGTATAATGTTGGTTTTTCTGGTATTTGTATACTTGGATTACCTACTCCTCTTGCAGATTCTACTGTGTACTCTTTCATAGTATATTTAAGAACATCCATTATAGGTGCAACAATTGCTTTTACAACACTTGTAACATTAGATACAACCGTACGAGTTTGTGTTAATTCTCTTTCAGTATTATATACCATAATATTGTTTTTACCATAATCATCTTTTGTACCTAGCCCCGGATTTTGTTCATGTAAAGATCCAATACCTTTATATTCTATATGTGATTCAGGTCTAGATGTTGGTTTGACATTTTGTACCGAACGAACAGTTTCTTTGGTAATTCCGCCCGTTGTTTTTAACCATTGATCTTCAGATTGTTCATATACAGTTTCTGGTCTTTGTTTAGTCAAAGGATTAACAACACCTCTTTGTTCTATACCTTTAACAGGAGCTTGAAAAGGTATTTCGAAATATGTATTTTTTTGATTAATTTTACTACGAAGGTCATCGATACTTCTCGGTTTTGCATAATCTAAAGCATCGCTTTGTTGAAATCCTCCTGTACCTGCAGAACCATATCCTTGATTTAAACCAGGTCCTACTTTTATTGCCTCAATTGGAAAAAAATTATTGACTTTCGTAGTTACATCAATTCTAGATTTATAAAAATCATCATTGTTTTTCATACTACATACATTAGCAGTATTAGCAGTTGGTTTGAAAAAACACGGTACTTCTTTTTTGTTCTGCCAAAATTGATTATTACCAGTGTTGATATCAAGTTTTGATGACATATTTTCGACATTGGTATTTTGTGTTACATTTTTTCTTAAAAAAGGCTGCATATTATTATGTATAAAATTCTCTGCTTTAATTTGTTCTCCTGATAATGATGATATATATTTATCATTGGTTTGATTATTTTCAGAATTTAATTTATAAAACATATCAGAATATGCGGGTTTTGAAACTACTCCTGTTTCAAATGGTGTTCTGGCTTTTTCATACATTTTATTGCTTCTGTCTTGTTCATCAGCTCTCACTTTATCCCAATATCTTGAACTATAAATATTATTCATGGATGGAACGTCTTGAGGATTTAATTCCATTATTACTCTACTGAATAAAGGATAAAAAATAGCAAGAAATATACAATTATATATTAATCTTAAAAACTAATAAAATAATTATAATAAAATGATGTCAAAAAAATAATATATATTAACATTTTACACCATAATATAAAGATCCATAAGGATATCCGGGAGAATACATCTTATTATCTTTGACAGTATTCTTCCAATCATCTAATTTGTTCATTTCTGCGTTTTGATTAGGTTGAAAATTCGACTGATCTAAAGGTGTATCTATGCAAGGAACATGGTTATCTTTAGCTACCATTCTGTAATTTACAGGAACTCTATCAAATGCTTGAATTGCTCTTTCTTGTGGATCAAAACATAGCCATTCCCATCTATTTATACCAGTTTCTTTTAGAGTGCATGGAGGATTAGATAATCTAGTATCTTCCTGTGGAGCTAAACAGGCTCTAATGTCGGTATTACCTTTAATATTGCAGCCTGTTGGTTGGTATTTTCCAGGTATATATTCTTCTGCATTACATTTAGTAGCCTTATAATTAAGTCCAAGTAATTCACTTGAATCATCAACAGCAGCTTTCATACTACATGTATTATGTCCATACGATTGGTATCTTAGAGAAGGATCTGCGGGTATATCTCTAGAACAATCCATACAATCATTATAGGGTGTTTCTAAATGATATAATCCGGGACCCACTGTTCTCTTTAGTTTTTCTTTGTAACTACAACTGTCATAGTTTAACCTTGTATCTATATATTGGTTCATCTAATTCTAATAAAATAATATATTATTTTATACTTAAATAAATAGATATATGCTTATATTTCATTTTATTCAAAGCATTCTTAATGATATTCAAGAACCATTCTCAGATAATGAACCGCATACAGATGGTATAAAATCATTATACTTACTTGCAAATGGTTACAATTCTAAATATTATTATAACTGGAAAGTAGTAGATTATATAATATTAGCTATTTTATATATTGTAGCATTTTTAATATCTATTGGTGCAGCATATTTATCATACACTTGTACTTGGAAAGGAAGTGTTCAAAATGTATTTTTCCGTATAATTACTGCATTTTTTGCATTTATGTTAGGGCCTATATACATTATATACTATATATTATTTAACTATTTAGGTGGTTTATGTTAAATATAATGTAATAAAAATAATTTTTTTAGCAATGATTATAATTCATTTTTGGAGGAAGAGGTACTTCACGATACATAATAGATTGACATGCTGGTAAATGTAACATTGTGGTATCTATTGGTTGTGTTTTATCATTTTTAATTATACCATCATTTGTAGGAACATATTGATTAGTACCGCACTTAGAAATATATCTAGTTTGTCCTCTTAATTCACTATCTAAATCAACCAGATTACCCTGCACATGTGAAACAGCAGTTCCACCGATAAATCCTAATTGATGTCTGCATTTATCCTTATGTTCGTATCTGTATGGTGATAATATGTAACTTAATGTACTAACATTATTTTGTAAATCTTGATTATATGAACAAGTATCATAAGTTGTTCTATTAAAACTCATCTTATTATCTATAAATATATAATTTTTTTATTATATAGAAAAATTTTTATTTCTTCCCATCCAATTACAATTTTTATTGAATTCCGCTCTGTGAATATAAGATCTTGTGTCTTCACCGCCATTGGTCCATATAGGTACAATATGTTTAGGATCTTGTATATCTTTCATACAATTTAATAATGGTATAAAATTATTCATTTCTTCTTCCATAATTATTTTTTTACATTTAAAAGGATTAGTATCACTTCCTTCCAATAATTCTAATTCAGAAGCAACATCTGTTCTCCCGCATCTTAAATTTGGACCTCCTGTAAATATTCTTTGAAATAACTGTATTTTACATTTATCATGTGTTAATGTACCAGGATTACTTCTTAATGATGAATAATTATCTACAAGACAATCGTCTGTCAACCCATATCCAGGGCGACCTCTTAAATTTGGATGATTAAGATACATATCTGACATTCTTACATGAGGATACTCACAATCTATAAAATTGTTTTGGTATAAGTTATAGTCTGATATTTGTTTATTATGTAGTTCTTTTGCATTTTTCCAGCAAGTATCAGTACATATACTTGTAGAACTATCAAAAATATTATTATTCATTCTATTTGTAAATAATAAATAAAAAAATTATTCTAATTTATCTTTAATAAATCTATGGTTATTTTTATTCATATTTTCAATAATATCATAATTAATATTGAACTTTATTCTATCATAATCTTCTTTATATTGCTTTTGAAATAAATTATTTTTATATTGCTTGATTTTCCATGAATGTTTATTTTTACTATTACCTATGATTTCGCTTATATTATCTTCGTATTTATATAATTTATTAAAACTTTCCAAAGTTTCACTACCTTTCATAATACTTTTGTACAATAATATATTTTCTTGCTTATCATCTGATTTTGAATAGTCACTATATTGAAATTCTTTTGTAATATTATTACCTATATTTTCAATACTATATGATAATGTTTTTTTTGTTTCCATAGTTTCTACTATTATATCTGTAGAATAATTTTTATATATTTTTAATGATGCGCCGATCTTTGTAAGTCATTGTATAGATTATTATAACATTGTATTCCATTATTTTCTTTGCACGACGGACCTCTATTATATAACCAATCTGCTAATTTTTCTCTTTCATTTGGTATAGCTGTAGAAGGAACTGTATAAAATTGTCTATCTAGCAATGATTTATCATAAATATCATCTGTTTCACGAAATACATTTGTATAAAAATATTGATTTATTGCGTTATTTATACTTGGTTTATCTATCGGACATGCTTGATGTTGCTCTTTATTTATGTTAATATTCAAAATATTTGGGTTCATAAATGGATTTTGTTTTGATGGTTTAACACATTTTTTATTATCTAATATATCTAGGTTATTATCATTCAAATATTTCTCAGTTTGCATTACTTTTTCATATTGATAATTGTACAAAACAATTGACATTATCATTATAATCAATACAAAAAGTATGTATCTAGAATCATTAAAAATTAATGTTGCAATTATTCCTATAAATAAGATTAGTCTTATAATTGCATTTAATTTGTCTTCAATAGTCATATTATTATTTGGTATAAGTATAGGACTTGTTAGTTCACTTAAATTGTCCAACCAAAACATTATTTGTCTTTCTTCTAATATTTATATTATTTAATTTTCTTCTCCACCTTCTCTTCTCTTATTTAGTTTAGCCTTTAATTTTTTAGCAGCCGCCATTTTTTTATATGATGAATTATTAAATGATGTCTTTGACCCTTTTGGTGCTTTCATATTTTCTGCCATTTGTTTGAACATATTCATATTATCTTTATTACCCATCATAGAACCCATCATATTCATCATTGCTGACATATCAGGAACACCGTTATTTTTGTCAGAAGACTTAGCTCCACTTGCGCTACCAAATAGCCCGGGCATTACAGATGCAAATTTCATAGCATCCTGTAGCAATGTTTCTTGTTTCAATTCTCCACTTGAAATTTTGTTCGCCATTTTTCTACTTACATTTGTAATAAGTTCCGTGAAACCACTATCTGGATCACCTATGGCTTTTAAAACATCTCCTTTTTCACCAATAGATTTTTGAATTTTATCTACATCAACATCTTCAAGAATTTCTTTTGCAAGTTTCCCCAGAGTTGTATCTTCGATACCCTTCATATCAATTCCAGATTTATCTTTGATCCTTTTAATTTTCATATCATTTAGTCTTTGAAGTAGTTTTTTATAATTTACATCTGTAATGTTATCTATAGTGATATTTTTATCATTTCCTTGTAAAAACAAAATAATTGTTTTAATATCTTCTTCCGATAATTCGTGTTTAAAGATATATAGTACTGATATAAAATGATGACATAAAAATTCATCATTAAGCAATACTTTAATATTATCTAGTGTTATATTTTCGAATATTTGTGTATTTAAAATATCTTCACGTGAAAACCAATCGCCTGCATTGTTAATATCCTCAATATCAAGATATGATGTCCAAAAATCATCTGTAACAGTATTATTGAAATATTTTACATATTCGTCTGATGATTTATCTAAGGTAATATAGTTTTCTTTGATAGATTTGTATACCTTTTTACCAACATCAACATTTTCTGTTTGATTTCCATCTTTTAATTTTTTGGAAACAGATTTTAATCTTTTAAGAAGGTCTATATAATACTGGTTAAAAACAAAATGATTTGACATATAATTAATATATATAAAATTAAATCATATCCTTTATATCTATTTTAATATTATATCTTTCTCTCTTTGTTGCATTAGTTCTTCTAAAGTAGGTAATGTATTCTTCTTTTCTGTTGTATTATTTATAACATTATCTGTTACTATGGTGTTATTGGATTGTTCTGCTTTATTATCTGAAATATAATCCCAATTGTAGTTTTTGTCAATGATAGTTTCTATATTATCATCAATATTTGAAAATGTATCTGATAAAGTAAATCCTGATAATGAAAAAGCAGCAGGTTCATTATCATTATTTATATCTAATGTAGGATTATTAATATTGCTATCAGGGACATCAATACTATTTTCTTTTTTTGTTTCTACTCTTGTATTTTGTCCTCCGCATAATACGCCTCTACCAGGTAATAATAAATGGTCAAATACTGCTTTGCCAAATAAAATCTCCTTACTGGGCATTAATACTAGTGCAGGAACAGAATGTATTTTTGAATCTATTTTTATATTTTTGGTACGCAATTCGTCAATTGATACAATTTTAATAGATTTGTTTTTATCATACCTTTTAATATGTTCTAATAACATGGAACAATGATTACAATAAGCACTATAAAATAATATCATATATATATGATTAATAAAAATAAAAATGCTTTATATACAGAATATGTTTTTCCAAAAAAATTTACTCTAAATAGTGAAATACGAAAAGAAGCCATAAAATTTATTCATCTAGCCAACAATCTAATTCATTAGGAGTATAAACAATCCTTATATCAAACGATTTTAAAACATTTAAAATTTTTTCTTCTTTGGTTTTCATATTAATTTTAATTGCATATTTTATATCTATATTTGGAATACTATTTAATTGTGTTTCATACATTTTTTGCAAATATGGCACCTGTTTTAATTTAGTCAAGGTAGTTATATCATCTATTATTTTAACACTCAATCTATCACTATAACGCAATATAAACATTTCACATGGACATATATTTATATTGACACCAAAATGAGATTTAATTAGTTGTCTAATACCATTTGTTTTTGCATACATTATAATATCATTACCATCTAACTTATTGAATAAATAATAGTTATTTTTATAATTATTAATTACCTGCTTTATGAAACCAGCCTGGTGTAAATATTCTTCCATATTATAATATATATACATGTAAGCGTATATCATTTTTTTTATATTTTCTTAAATACACACCATCTATTAAAGAAACTAAATTGTTTTTGCACATCATCTTTGTCCAGTTCTAATATATTTTTATGTAACGAATCTTTTACTTTATTGTCTTCAGGTATAGTTTGTTTAATTTTATTAAATGTTTGTGAAAATAATTCACTTTCTACTAGAGATAAATTATATGCTTTACATTTTTCTACAAGTAATTCATAAGAAACTATAAATTCTGGAATAAATTTATTAGTTGATTCAATAAAGACGTCGATTTTTTTACTATATTTAGATGTTGCATCTTTACTAAATCTTCTTATGATAGCCCAAATAGGAACACCGTTTCTTCCATCTATATCTGTATATTTTTTCCCTTCAATCATATCACCTCCAGAATTTTCTATAGCATCCTCTATCAGTTTGCCATCCATAAATGTACAGAAGAAAACACCGTCCTTTTTTAATAATGAGTTGACATTTTGCAAAAATGTATCTAATGTTTCTTCTGATTTGAAGAAATAATGTATACTGAACATACAAGAACACGCATCAAATCCATTCGCACCCTGTCCTGCAATATGCGCATAGTGTTTTGGTAATATACCCTTCTTTTTATTTAATACTAATTTAAGCATATTTACACTATCTTGGTCATTTATTGAAGACGAACATTCTCCATTCATTATAGATTTACCACAATCACCTGCTACAAATACCATATCTGTATATGCTATTTTCTCATTACCGACACGTTTGACAAAATGACTTTTTCTATTCAACATACGACTATATGCACCAGAACGAGGACCATATATATTATTTTTAACCAAATCCATACCTAATACAAACCTGTACCCATTATCAAGCCATCTGGGCATATCTCCTCCTTCACCGCAAGCTAATTCAACAATAGTACCTTTGCTTTTAGGTTTGGTATATAACATTTTTTTGATGCCATGATTATGAAATTGAAGCATATTATATGACAATAATGCTTCGCGGGGAATATTTCTTGAATAATATATATCATCTGTTTGCAAAAGTCTTTCATTGTCTACTTCAGGAACATCCATATTGAAAACCGGTTCATTCCCAGTTATTATACTTTCTGAAACAGGATTATGTATTGATCTCCAAATGTTAATTGCAACACTCATATCATTTGCAGTTTTTGATAATTCTCCTGTTTTATATACTCTTGTTTTATCTTCTCTAATACGCATAGGAACCCATCTCATAGATATAGGAATACTTTCGTCCAAGACATATCGAAATTCAACAATACTATCAGTCTCAAATTTATCTCCATTTTCACACCTTGTTTCACCTGAACCAGTAATTTTTACCAAAGCCTTTTCTATACCAGCATTGTAATAAACAGCAGGTTTGAATAGTTTAGGAATATATGCTGTTTTCTTATCTTTTATGGTTTTTCTATATTCTTTGTCATAGTAAATCTTGAGTGCCTCATCAATTGTGTAATTTTCCCATTGCGATGCATTATATCCCACATATAAATACATTTCTTTGTATTTTTGACCATCAATAGTAATATTATGTCCTTCCTTTACAAGAAAATCAATAGTATTTTGTTCAGGTGGTTTCCATTTAAACACTCTATCCCATTTTACATTTTCTGTTAGCGCAACCGGTTTATTAGCGTAATAAGAATACAATGCTAATTTTGCAGGTGTAAATATTAAACCATCGATGTCATAAGGGAACTTTTTATTTCCATTTAATATTTTTCTACATTCTACTAAAATATCCTTGTTATATATATGTTCTTTTACTATAAAATCTATAGAGTATTTAGCATTTTTGATGTATTTTTCAGCATTTTGTAAATATTTATATCTGCTTTCTAAATTACCTGTAATAGTCTTGTCTTCAATTAAAGGATATTGCGTAACTTTTTTTCCACCATAATAATATATATCAAATGCCGCATATAAATTTTTAGAAGAATAATCCTTTCTTTTATGACATGCGATATACTCGCCATCTATAAGAGAATTATGAATTTCCTTACCTGCTTCTAATCCTGTATCAATTACCCTGTAAGTATTATTAATAAGATATATTTTCCCATTATTATCTATATACATTAGCAATCTTTCTCCATCTGCTTTTTCAGTTACTGTATATTCAGATAGAATACTTATAACACCATATTCTTCTGGATTGAGCATATTTATTTTTTCAAGTGTAACTGGTTTTGGAGTTAAAAGTGGTGGTTTTTCATTAGCTTTATTATACCCTCTACTAACAATATCGTTTTTTACTAAATTATGATATTCTGCAATGATGTCATTTTGTTGTTGTTTTGATAAAACAAATGTAGATAAATATAAAGACTGTTCCATTTTGATAATTGCGGGAATTATATATTCTTTAGAAGTATTTGTTATATCTACATAAAATTCATATTTGTGTTGAGACTTAACTATTCCTGAACTTCTTAGCGAATAGTACATATTATTAATTTCGTAATCTTTGCATTTAGTAATATTTACAACATAGGTTACATTATTGACCTCGTCTATGAATTTGATTTTTTTATTTATTTTAAAATATTTTCTCATATCCTTCCAATTTGCTGGTTCTTGTGTTTCTGTAAACTTCGAAAGATTGAAATTTAATTTAGAATCAATTAAATCGTTCAAATTATCATCTGCTAATACTTTATTTTTATACCATTTAGTTTGAATTTTTTTATAATTATCAGACATACAATATTTTAAAATATTAGAATTTCCAGTAATTTCTAACATAATATCATCTGAAGAAACATTTAAATCTTGCGTATCTATTTCTTCAGTGTAACCAAAGGATTTCATAACATTTATAAAGTTGTTATATTCATTTTCAGTCCATGATGTCTCATTAAAGAATTCTATTTTCCACCTTATATTATCATCTTTAAGAGAATGTTGACGTTCAATGATTGAAAATATCGAATTATCCTTTGATATTTCCATCCTATGTCTTATCTACTAAATATAGATATTATAGATTTATATGTCATTTTTTATTTTAGAAATTGACAATATATAAATAAAAAATGATCTATTCATATAGAGAAATTGTTAATTCAGCAAAATGTCATTAAATAAAATGTTCATGCCTATTAAGTTTACTACAACAGTACAACTAACCCCTCGCGAATTAACAAATAATTATAATGACGTTATTGAAAATAAACTTAAGAAAAATTTAGAAAATATTTGCAGTAAACATGGATTTATAAAAAAAAAATAGTATTAAAATTATCAAAAGATCTGCTGGATATTTTAAGGAATATCATTTTAATGCAAATATTGCATTTGATTTAAACTGTATTGCTGAAATATGCAATCCTGCTCAAGATTCAATTATCAAATGTGTAGTAAAAGCAAAAAATAATTTAGGATTGCGGGCCGAAGGTATATATGATGATATTGTAATTTTAGAGGTTATAGTACCTAAAATTACTTCAGGAATACAATCAGAAATTAATATTGATACTGTAAACATTGGCGATGAAATCCAAGTAAAAGTTTGTGGTAAGAAATTTACATTATATGATAATGTAATATCAATTATAGGTAAAATTATTAAAAATACTGATGAAAATATTGTAGTAGTACAGCAAACAGAAGATGATGAAATTCAAATTGACGATGAAATTGAAGTAGAAGATGTTTTGACAGAGGTTGACATTGATAATGAAGATGAAGATGAAGAAGATGAAGATGGAATTAAAAAATTAGATATCATAGAAAATAATGATGCTGGCAAACATGAATTAGAAGATGATGAAGAGCTTGAATTTAAAGATGATGAAGATGATGATTTTGACGATGAAGACTTTGATGATGAAGATTTTGATGAAATCGAGGATGATCATGAATTTGAAATTCCAGATGAACCATAAAATATATATAAATAGTAAATCTTTTATATATGTATATTATGCATGAACAAAATAGAAATTTGCAAACAAATACAAGGAAATATACAAAGGTTATCAGATAATGAAATTATGGAAATATATAAAATTATAAAATCATCAGATACAAATTATACCAAGAATAACAATGGTATATTTTTAAATTTAAATTGGGTTGATGACAATACTTTACAAAAAATAGATGATTATATACAATTTTGCATCAAATCTCAAAATGAAATTTCAAAATATGAAATGATGAGAAATTTATTAAATGACACTATTAATTGTAAAGAGAAGGAAGCAGAGGATATCTCTATACAAAATGATGTTGTTGAAACTAATAATGTTGTATCTAGTAAACAAAAATTTTCATCTAGTATGAAATTTTATTTATTAAAAAAGAAATTTATGAAACAAAATAGCATTTGCACAACTCTAATAGAAAACGAATTGTCTTATGAAGATTATATAATTTCATAAAAATCTAAAAAATGATATATAGTTTATACTATTATATCAGTATAATGTCTAAAGCAATAATTGAGTTATTAAACGACCAACTACAATCTGCTAATGCTGACGAATTGATATGGAAATTAGAAGACCGAAAATTATATTGTCAATATACACAATTTATTGAACAAAATGATGATAAAACGCCAAAATATGTTTTACAAGATGGTCGTGATATTTTGTATGAAAAACAGAAAAAACATGAAGATGTTTTAATATCAAAAACTTATATTTCTGAACCCTCTAATACACAAACTGATTTTAAAGATAAAAAATCAAACAAAAAAGATATTATAAAACCTATTGAATTAATTTTAAGAGAAACTAATACATTACCAATAAATAAAGACCATGTTAAATCAAGGCTAATTGAATTTATTTCTAAAAATGAGTTTATCAAAGTCTTTGGAGCAAAAAAATCAGCTGAAGTAATGTCTGCCATTGTAAATAATAGATGGAATAAATCAACAGCATTATTTATGTCATTTATATTTGATAAAACTGTGCAATATAATAAAGATGTTGTTATTTATAATAAGGAAAAAAATAATGGCACTATCTTGTTAGACGTGGGGCTTAAATAATGGCAACAATGTCATTCTTTCTTTAATTAACAATTCGTTTGCTATTTCAGTACAGTTTTGTATTTTTGTACCATCTATATCTCTAATTCCTATTTCTTCAAAAATTCGAAGATGCTCGTCTTTTTTCAAAGATGTACAATCAATACCTGTTTTTTTACCAGCACTCTCTCCTGAAGTAAATAATTTGAAAACATTTATAATGTCTTCTTTATCTTTAAGCTTTTTAGGAATGAAAGCACCCCAAGGCATATTTTCTAAAGACATATCCTCGGGTATATCATTGTACTTTTTACGGTTATTTATTAATTCATTTTTTTCTTTATCATTTGCATCTCTGTATTTATTATCATTTTTATTATAAAGAATAACATCAAAATTATTTTTAAGATTAAATATATTTACATATCCTATGAATAAACTATTGTTTGCAAACAAAGGTAATTCGTGATGTTTTATGAGAACACCTTGTATATACAGACAATTTGCAATATATTCAAGAGTTTCATCAAGAACATCCTTCTTGAGTATTTGTTGTACAATTAATAAAAATGTTTTTACATCTAATGAAGAATATAATGAAATTGTAGATTTTTTCATATTTTCTATATCAAGTTTTATATGAGATAGGTCTATATTCTCTTTTTCTGGATGATTTGAATGTATTTTTAATACATCTTTTTTATCATCAAAGACTATATTAAGTTTTTGAGGAATATTGTTTTTTATCTGCATAATATGTAAACCATATTCGTGTGGAATAATTGTATAACCATCTATTAACACATTTGGAAATATGGATGTTCTGATAGTTTCAAACAATATTTTATCATCTATTTCAATATTTTGAATTAAGTTTTCAATGCTTACATAGAATTTATTATTTCTTATCTCTTCGATAATAAATTTTCTTAAAATATTCTGTGTATTGATAATAAGATGTTTATAAGTATCTCTTCTATAATTAGATTGTTTTAAATTAAGTTTTCTTATTGCACAAGTAGGTTCTAGTTTGTCATCATCACCAAATTGATAATATGTTGTAATACCTTGTGATGTTTTAATAGGTACTGATCCTAATTTAAACAAATGTTTCGGGAAAAAATTAATATTTTTCATTAATGCACAGTCTAATGAATTATTATTGATAATGTTATCTATTTCATTACTTTCTGAATATTTACGTGTAGATATTCTTAAGGCATGTAAATCTATACTTTCATTATTTTCATTATCATTAACACTTGCATGCATAAATACTGTTACATTTTTTTCTGCAAATGGTAACTGTTGATGTCTACAATTACGAATACCTCTACCTATAATTTGTACAGCTTTATTAAAATGGTACCAGGGTTCTATTAAATGAATTTCTCTAGTGTTATAAAAACTAAGTCCTTCGCTTGCAACAGGTGTTATTAATATAACTTTTATAAGAGACCCATTTATATTTTCTGGACTATTGATTTTTTTTATTAACGTATCTATTGTTGTTGTTCCCATAATATCCTTATTTTCACTAGACAATATACAGTATTTGGGATTACTAACACCATTATATTTTGCCGGGTTTTTAATTATTTCAGCTTTATCTAAAATATTGTTAGCACCTTCTCTTGAATATCCTAGATGTTCTAAACAAATTGCTAAAGGAATAATTCCGGACCATCTATATCTTGAATAAATAACAACTATTCCTTCTGATTTTTTTATAAAATTACATATGTTGAGAAATTTTCCAGAATATTTACCTAAATGTTGTTCATCTGGCATCAATGCATTCATATAATTCTTATTATATTTAACACATAGCGGATCTGTATCTTTAGCTTTGGAGAAAAATGTATAAAAGCCATTTTCTCCTATATCATCACCATAAACTATATTCATTGGTTGTAAATTATTAAAAATATTATTCTCTTCTAGATCTTTGAAATTTCCTACAATGTGTTTTTGCATTTCTCCTAAAATTGATGGTACGACACCAACATCAATATTATTAATCCAATTTTTGTCCGTTAAAGGTATATTTTTCCCAAAGGGATCTAATGAAGGAGTTTTTTCTAACAATGGTATGTTACTGTATTTAGGACTTAATTTTAAAGCAAATGTAAAAGGATTATGACCTTTTAAATATGATACATACGTGGAACATAATTGTTTAATTAGTTTTAAAACATTGGCATCTATTTTTAATGATAAATTTTCAAAAATATCTTTATTTTTTTCTATAATATCAAATCTTTTGTCATTTACTAGCATTAATTGAAATAAATCTAATATATCTCTGGGTTCATTATACATTGGTGTTGCAGATAAAAGTATCAATCTGTTATTGATACCGTTTTTAAGAACTTCTTTTAAAGCTACAAAAACATCCTTATCTTCTTTGTCTGTACTTCTTATGTTATGTGCTTCATCTACAATTATTACCTTATCTTTTATTATTTTTCCTGCATTCTCATTTTGAACAAATTTGGCAAAAGCGTCATATGTAAATAATCTATATCTGCTTTTTAATAATTTGCTTAAGTTTAATTTCAATTTATTTTTATCATTGAATGAAGATTTGGATATATTTAGTAGTTTAATATATGTGTCTCCAGTACATTGATTGGCTAGAGTTTCAAATGTATGATAATCTATATCAAATATTTGATTTTTAAAACTACTTTTTAAAGCATGTGGCATAATAACCCAAATCTTAGGTTCTAATAAAGAGTTATGCGGAATTAAAAATGATTCAGATAATGTAATTGCAGAACATGTTTTACCTACACCAACACCGTGATAAAGTAATATGCTTCTATAAGGCGATCTGTAAGATATATAACGACTGATAAAATGTTGGTAATATGATTTTTCAAAAATACCACATAGTTTATTTGACATATTAGAGAAATCTTCAATCGTTTTAATAATGGGATATTCTGGAACTTTATGAATATTGAAATCTTTAATATTTGCAATTTTTGATGAAAATTCCACATCGTCTAAATCTGGATAATGCAGTTCAAATGAATTTACTGTATTATCATGTTTGGGAGATTGTTTTGCTGCTAGTAGGTTTTTTTGGTTTTCAATATGTTGTTGTGATCTTTTTGGAGATAAATTTGGTTGTTGTGTCGTAGTTTTCGGTGGTTTTTCTTTTAAAATTTCATCACAAGTTTCTTTAATTTCTTGTAATAATTTACTATTTTCTTTGAGAGTATAGTTTGTTTTAGGATTTTTGTTTGGTGTTTTTTTCCACTTTTCACAATCCTCTTTTGTAAGTAATATCTTACCCATCAGTTCCCTAATTAGAATAGAGATATATTCTCAGTATTACAAATTGTTTCATGAGCTTTTTTGAAAATTTCAATACGTTCAATATTGTGTAATTTGATATGTGATAATACTTCATCATATGAGAACCATTGTAAAGCTCTAACTTCGCGAACTTGTTCTATGCAAGTATTGTCTATGAAAACATTTGAATCTTCTTTCATTAATTTTGCAATATAATAAACATGTTTATAAAGTATATTATTGGTGCCAAAAAATATTTCCTGAAAAGGAAGAATATTATCATGTATCAATATATCATTTTTTGTTAATTGTGTTTCTTCGCAAAATTCTCTTATCGCACAATCAACATCTAATTCCTTCAATTTCTTACGACCTTTAGGAAATCCCCATTCTTGTTCAAATAAATTGCTATTTGATATAGATGATGTCAGTAAGGTTTTTATATCGCTATAATTTGTAATATATTCAAACTTTTGTTTAGATTCAATATATTCTTTTGTATGTTTAAAACCAGTTTGTGTGTTTTGACACCAAGTATAATTCCATATTTCGTCGAAGGAATTATTTAATAACATTTTCTTTTCATTTTCAGTCATATAATTTAACAACTGTTTGATATAAACAAAATCGTCAACGGTATATTTTCCACGGACAAATTCCATAAAAGACAGGCTATCTTTTCGCTGTATCATTATATATTTAATTGTATTGTTTTCTAATTTGTAACATATAATACCAAAACTCATTATAGGATGCAGACAATCTTTATATAAATGCCCATTTACACCACAGTTACGACAAGTATGAGGGCGAAAATGCTGTTTTTTATTTTCATCATCTTTTTTTTTCATTATATAATTCAAACATTATAATAAATATATCGAACATTTCTTAAATGTTTTTATAAAAATAATAGTGGTATTTCTTTTTCCTTTAGTTATTATTACAAAGTAGTAACATACAAGAATTTAAGTCTTTCCCTTCTTTCCCTTCACATTTTTGTCTTATACAAGCTTGTTTTTCTTGACGTTTTTTTAAGTCTACTTTTTTTTGATTTCTATAATCAGGTACCCCGAAAAAATTTTCTAAATTGTTATCATTTTCAAATGGTTCTGGTTCAAACATATTTTCATTAGGTAATGTGCGATTTGAATGTAAATAATCATTGTTTAATTTATTTGCTGATGAAAAACCATAAGACATATCTGATGATGTATTACTAATAGGAGCATAATTATCATCTTTATCATATCCCATTTTTTCAAAGTCTATGAACATATTTTGATCATTGGACATAACAGGGTTTGTTACACTTGGTTGCATTTGTGGAGGGCGAGGAATTTCGGGTTGCATTTCAGGTTGCATTTGAGGCTGTTGCATTTCAGACTGTTGCATTTCAGGCTCTTTGGTAACATTACCATCTTGTTTATCATCTTCGTATTGTTTCATGATATCTTTTGCATAATCATTTGCATCAGTTCGACTTATCTTATTATCATTCTCATTATCATTTATTCTTGATACAGCTAAATCATATGATGCCATAGAGAAAAATAGTGATATTATGATAAATAAACAATAAACAATTAATAAGATGCTTAAAAACCATGCTAACCAATAGCACCACCATCTAGTGTTTTTACTACCACCAGTTACAATACAAGTTAATTCAAAAAGTGAAAATAACACAGAAGGGATAGTTATGATTAATATAAACATAACAACAACAAATCTTTGCTCTATAGGGACATCGCTACTTGAAAAAAGCACAGCAAAACATATAATCGCAATAGTTAAAAAATATGCTATCGCAGCATATTTTGATTGTGGTGTTCCGAAAAAAACATCGCTAAGAACCTTAGATATATTAGACATATATTATTCTAATGTAATTAGAAGAAAAATAAAAAAATGATTTTTATATAAACTTTTGCACATAATATATATAAAAGATGGGTATTCCATATTATTTTTATTCACTTACTCAAAAATATTATAATATTTTAGTAAATACATTACCATTACATCCTGATACATTTTGCGTTGATTTTAATGGTATTATTCATACAGTAGCACAAGATATCATTAAAACAAATACAACAGATATAGAACAAAAAATAATTGAAGCTGTTTGGAAAAAAATTGAATTATATATCGATACTATCAAAGCAAAAAAATATATTATTTGCGCAGATGGAGTAGCACCATTGGCAAAAATGGCTCAACAAAGAAAAAGAAGATATTTGTCTGTTTACAAAAATAAAATAGATAAAATAGATACTCATTGGGATACAAATGCTATTACAGCTGGTACAATATTTATGAAGAATTTAAATACATTTATTAAAAAGAAATTGCGTTACAATACTCGCGATATTACAATTATCTATAGTGGTAGTGACGAAAATGGAGAAGGAGAACATAAGATATTTGATCGTCTTGCTTTAGAAACGGATGATAACAAAATTGTTATTCATGGTTTAGATGCTGATCTTATAATTCTATCATTAATTTCCCATAAAAAACATATTTATTTAATGAGAGAAAATAAAGACAATATTACACAGCAAACTATAACAAATTATTTAGATATTTCTCAACTTCGTAATGCTATTATTCAAGAACTTTCTATATCCTGGGATATTAATATAGAAAACTACAACGAATATGATTTAATTGAAACATATTGCGTTATGTGTTCTTTATTTGGTAATGATTTTATTCCACATTTATTGACAGTTGATTTAAAATCAGATGGAATTGATAAATTAGTTAGAGCTACAAAAAATGCTATTAATAGTTACGGTCTTCTAGTGAAGGAAGGATCAATAAATCATTCTTGTCTAACTAGTATTTTCACTGATTTGGCTAAAACAGAAGATACGGATATGCACACTACGTGTGAAAAAAATATTAAACAGCGTTTACCAGAAAATCTTAAATTAGAAAGCGATTTATATGCAATTCGTCACAAAGATATTCTAGCAAATTATATATATGATAATCCTGCTAAATGGAGGCATGAATATTATAAGGCATTATTTAATAGTAACATATTATTATCATCTACTGTATTATTTACTGCATGCCAAAATTATATCAAGGGAATATATTGGACATATGCTTATTACAAAAGGACAGATTTGGATTATGATTGGTATTATCCTTATACATATCCTCCGACAATTAAAGATATTGCAAATCATGCAATTGCAAACCCAATACCAGAAATCATAAATAAAGGAGGGTTTGTTGATAGTAATATTCAATTGCTTGTTGTATTACCAAAAGAAAGCAAGGAACTTTTACAAAATGAGCATAAAAAATATATGAATAATGATTACGAAGGATTATATCATATGTATCCGAATAAATATAAAATCCAAACTTTCTTAAAAAAACATTTATGGGAATGTAGTCCTATACTACCCATGATTAATATACAATATATCAAAACCTTGTTATCAAATTAACTTTCTAATGCTTTTAGTTTAGTTATCTTATCAATATCTAAATTTGACATATAATACCATAATTTTCTAGATGGATCCCAGCGGGCACCTAATTTTTTTGCAGCATCTTTATTTTTGAAAGGAATTCTAAGGTATATATTTTCGTTATTTATATTGTTTTCTTCTATAATTGGTACAAGGTCTTTAGTTTTTGTAAATTCTAGTTCTAATTGATTTATTGCTTCTTTATTATCATCGCTGATAGTATTTTCATAATACCATTTTTTTTCTTTCATATCCCATTTTGCTCCTAATAATTTAGCTGCATTTTTTTTATCATAACTAATATTAATGTAATGTTTAGTATTTTGATAAGGACATCTTTCGTGACCAATAGCCATATTTGCTAATCTATCTGCTTCGCTATTTCCAATTGAATGTTCATCGTCATTATCAGTATGTGCTTTAATATGATGTAATTTAATCAAATCTATATTATTTGCATATAATTCGTAAGCTTTTTTTACTAAATTCAAATTTGGTATTACCTTATCTTTTTTAGGTTGCCAATTATTATTTTTTAATTTCGTACCATATGTTGTAACACATTTGATAACATATTCTGAATCAGTATATATATGTATAATTTTATTTTGATTTAAATCTTCATCCAATATTTCAATAGCCCTAATAAAAGCTGTAAGTTCTCCTGTATTATTAGATTGTTTGCCAACTACAATATTGTGTTCGTTTCTGGGATCACCATCTTTGAAAAATACACCATATCCTGCTTTTGCAATTTTTTGTCCGTTATGAACACAGGACCCATCGATGTATACATTTATTGAAGTTGTCATGTTATAATTTAATAACATAAATAAACATCATTTTTTTACATATTTATATAATATATTCAAACATTCAAATAGTTTAGTATTGATAATGATAAATAATATTATAGATCTAAGGGTTTTTGAATTTGAGTACATAATTTGATTAAACTTTGGAATTATAAAAACTTTCTAAAATTTCTAGAAAAAATAAATTATGTACTCATTTTAATTCCAAATATAAATTAGAAGATATGAGTTATAGTATATCATCAATACAACATAGTGAACAAACATATAAACTCGGCGAAGGTAGTTTCGGGTGCGCTATTAAAGGTAGGTTTATTGATTCAACAAACAAATTAAATTATAAATATTATACACCTTATGTCGGAGAAGTTACAAAATTAATGTTAGATTTCAATGAATTCTTTAATGAAATAGAAGGGACTATAGTTGCAAATAAAATTGATAATGGAGAATCATCTATTATTATAAATGGTTGGTCTATTTTAGACCGTGTAGATATTTATGAAATATTAAATTCAAAAGAAACTATTTCTGTACTTAAAAAAATAAAAGATTGTGAAATTATCAAACAAAATCTTAGAAAAATAGACAAATTATATCAAATTATATACAGTAAACAAGGAATTACATTAGATGTGATGCATAAACATCTTAAACATTTTAATTTATATAAAATTCTATATTTATGTAGGAATTTAGTAGATGGTATTCATAAGTATAGAACACATTATTTCACACATTTTGATATTAAAGGTAATAATATAATATATATACCAAATGATGATAAAATGGTATTTATAGATTATGGATTGTCTTTTTATTATAAAAATCTAAATTTTGATTTATTATACCTTATAAAATACATATATGTATTACCAGAAATTATTGCATTCAATATTATTCAAAATCAATCCCATTTAAGTAAAGAAAAAGCATTTATACTTTTTAAAAAAGATTACGAAGATAGTTTGTCTTTAAAAGATAAACATTATTATTTTAAAAATATCTTGATATTATACCTATATAATAATTCGGAAGAAGAGTATGAAAATGAATTAAGAGAACTATTTTATTCATTATATGACAAAAATACACAAGAATTAAAATTATATATCATAAATAATATAAAATATGTTGACGCGTATAAACTTTGTTTTACAATTATGGAATTGATTGATCAATATAAATTTAGAAATAATGAGAGACAACATAAAATAATAAATATTTTTTACAAAAAGGTATTATTACCTGTAGTACATATTAATCCGTCAAAAAGACTTTCCATACAAACAATATTATATAATTATGATGTATTCTTAAAATTTATTCAAAAAATATACAGCAAACCTATATAATATAAAAAAATGATCTAAGTATTTACTATTATTATATATATAAATATGTCGGAACAATATGATTTTGATGATCTTGAAGATTACTATCTTGAAGAATGGGATATAATTGTATCTGATTCTTGGGAAGAATATCTATCAAGATATTCATAAACTATTATATGGTAATTGCTTTTTATACGTTATATCACTAGGATTCCATGATATATACAATATGTTATTATTTGGTTGTGATAATATCTGTACAAATAAACCATTGTTTCTTAATGCATTAACAATGTAGTTTAAACAATCTTCAATTTTATATAAAGGTGCGCCATATATATAATAAGGTACTTCGAAAAAAATATTCATACCGCCAATCAATGCACTCTTTTTAATTTTATCATGACATTTTTCTATAATTTTGTCAAATATAGCATGTTTAGAAAGCTCCTTTTTATCCTTTAAACTATATAATTCAGACAACGAAATTCTTGGAGGCATTTATTATTATCAAACATATAATTTAGATCTCTTTAATCTCATTTTTATCCATTTCACTTTCTGAAACCATAATATAATTCAATTCATCAGATTTGACATTAATGCGTGCTGCCGATTTACGAAACCCATTTCCTAATAATTCTAATATCTTTTTTTCATCAAGGGAATAATTAAAATATTTCAAATCTGCAATTTTAAGCACATTTTCATCGATTATATTGTCGTGGTCAAAAAATATATTATTGTCCTTTTTTACTTTATTAAATTTTGGTCTAATATAAAAAGGTGATTTGTTGTTTTTAAATGTAGCAGAATATGTTTCGTTATTATAACGTGTTTCAGCTTTTTTATCTAACACATTTAGACCATTCACAAAAATTTTACAAGATGCTCTATTTTTAATTAAAATATTATTAGAATCAGAAACTTCTTTCATTACTATCGTAACCATAAACCATTTATTATTAAAATCTAGATTATATATCCCTAACATATTTTTATTTTTTTCCATCCATTGTTCACCGTTAACATCATTGCAGTTTTTATAATCTGAACGATGTTGATAAGAATCAGCATTATATATATTATTAAATTCAACAATTAAACTAGAACCATTGTTTCTTAAACGTACAAGTGGATTTTTTATAAGAATATTTGGAACATTATTATTACCCTGTCTTTTTGATGAACAATTATAATTGTTAGCACTATAATATAAATTTTTCTCGCCTTTAAAGAAAAGTACTATGTCCTTATTATCATCTCCACTCATTGATAGCTTATTTTTATCAACATATAACCAAAAATTATATGAATATTCGGCACCTCCTTCTTGATTAATTGACGGATTAATATCCATATATTCTTTTTTTGATTTATTATCTGTTACAAACTTGCTTTCCGTGTATGTTTTATAATCAAAAATACCATTAATAATGTCTATTTCTTTTCTGATATCATTAGATGAATTTTTCAACATTTTTTCAAATTCAATTAAGTAAATATTATATGCAAAGTATCCCATTAAAAATAAGATAATCAAGGATATAATTATTTGTAATAATGGACTATCTTCCAACATTTTGTCAATAATATTTTGAACTCTCTATTTTAAACATAGGAAATTAAATCTTAAGAAGCGGTATTTAATTTGTATATTGGATTTCTTATTCCGTATGCTCCAATACCTAAATTTGTAAGTAAACTGCTGAAAGGACCATTGTTATACTCTTTGTAAATGTCATTTTGATTTAAATCATAATTATACATAACAAATTTTGAAACAAGTCCAGAAAATCCTGTTACGCCATTTAATGAATCATTTACATTACCACCTACAAAAAGATCACCCTTATTATCTAATTTCAATTCAGATATGTTAAACATGAAATCTTGTGATTTTTCTTTAATTTCTATTAATTCTCCATCTACATATATATATATAGATCCTCCGTTATTATCTGTTAAAACCACTGCAACATGTACCCATCTTTGTATAGGAACATATTCAATTGTAAAACCACAACGATAATTTCCATTATATAATAATAAACTTTCCTTATTTTCTATATCATTTAAAGTTCTTCCTGATATATTATTTATAGTTGATTGAAGTTCTGCATCTCCATCTGGTGCAAATCTTACATGTATTTTATTAGAAAATTTATCTAATACTATATATGGTGATGCATTAATAATTGATTTGTGACTTTCACCAACATGAGCAATGTGTCGATATCTATCACCTTTATATTTATTTATGTCATTTATGTATATCCAAAATGAATAGCTTCTTCTTTTACCATTTGAATTAGATAATTGTTGTGTTATTTTAAATTCAGATGTTTCGTTACATATTATAGGAATTTCTGTACCGGTTACTAAAATTCTTTGTTGATAAATAACGTTATCCGTAATCAATGCATATAGTCCATAACCAATAATAAAAGAAAGTAGCAATAGACCTATTGTTCCATATAATACAGCAGATGCGTTTCCTAAAATTTCACTAGTTTTATCTTTGGCATACTTAATGTTTTCAGATATACCTTCTGTTCCATATTGTAAAGTACCGGATGCGGTATCTTGTATACTAGAAAATACATTATTTCCATTTTCTACAACTTTATTAATACCTTCTATTACACCATCAGTCATTTTATAATGTTTTTCTATCTATTAAAAGTAAATAAATTTTCTGTTGCATAAATTTATATGATAGTTGGAAATTTGATATAATGGAAACTTTGAATTATATGACGTCTTAATATTTTTTTTTTGTAATGACAAATAACTCAAAATCTTTGTGAAGTTATTAATATTAGAAACATTTAATTTTTTATACTTCAAAATTGATAAAAAGTAAACATTGTATGTAAATAATTCTACAGCGGTATCTATATTATTTTTATACATATATAAATCGTATAAACATAATACATTTATAAATGTTTTATAATACTCTCTTCTTTTACATAGAGGCATTTTGCGATTAGCAAGTTCAAGAATTATATTCTCGTGAAATCTTAATGGAATTAACCATGTATCTGTCAAAATTAATTGTCTTACACATTCTCTGTCAAAATCATATTCATATAAAATATTAATATCACAGTTCTTATCTTTTTCATGTTTATATACGATATCATCTTGCTCTATATCTTGTAATAATTTATCTAAATTTCCATTAGAATTATCATATAATAAATTAATAGTTTTAATCGTCAAATTTCTTGGTTTCAAAAAATATATAACTTCCTCCTTTGTCGGAATACAAAGATCATATATTTTGCAAGCTTTTTTAATATCACCCAATTTTTTTTGAATTTCATTATTGGTAATACAAATTATAGGTATATTTTTGAGTTTTTTATCCGTTAGTATTTTTAATAATGTAGTATTAATAGTTTTATCACCAGCAAAGATAGCATCAAAATTATCTATGATAATTACCTTATTATTTGAGGCATCTGTAAATATTTGAACTAAAGATGATGTTGCTGCTTTGAAAATCATATCTTTTAATTGACTGGAATTATAACAATTATTATTATCAATATTGATTATATGACAGTTCGCATGTTTACATATTTTGTTTAAAGAATATGTTTTACCAGTACATGGAAATCCTGATACAAATATACAACTTTGCTCTGAAATCCGTGAGGTATAATCTATATTTTTTAACCAATCAAATATTAAATTATATATTTTATGATTACCGCATAAAGTTTGTAAGAACTCTTCGTCCATTAATCTAATATGTTAACAGTTTCTTTATGTAAATATCATTTCTAATACTAATACTATTAAATAAGATATAATTGCTAACACGGGTAAAATCAAAATTATTGGTAATAATGTTGTTTTGTCACTAACCTCAAAATTAAAAGATTTTATATTACCATCGTGATCAAAAAACATACTTGGTTGTATAATAAAAATTAATATTACCATAATTATATATACTAAAAGAGTTATTACTTTTCTTGAAATCATTCTTTATTCTACTATTTTATTAAGGGAAGAAAAATGTTAATAAAACTGTCTATACTAATATCTATTTTATGTTTTACTATAATTTATGTTATTGCATATAATATGATGACAAAAAAAGAACAATTTGAAGATATTAATTATATTATAGCTGATAATATTATGAATGTAGATAATGCTCTTAATATTCATGGTATAATATATCAAAAAATTATAGAAAGTATTAGTTATAACGGAATAATAGATAAAAGTATTATTGGAATTAATAATAAAATAGAACTTCATGTTGATCCATATATATATCAGTATGTCTTTAAAACAGAGTTTGATGATATTATAACTTATAAGGATGGTATATTTGTTTTATTGTCTTTTGATAAACAACATATAAATGATTGTATATGGAATTTAGAAAATAAAACTATAGCATATGTTTGTATTAGTGATTATTTATTTATTCAAGCTCTTATAAAGGCATATCGGTTAGATGACAAAAAAATTGTTCTAAAAAAAATAGAACCCAGTGAATTAAAATTGTTAGACAGAACATTTGATTATTGTATTACATATGTTATATTAAACAGTAAATATATGGAATTAATTAGTAATTCATCATACTTTATAAATGGTTTTAAAGATGTTGATATAAATAGACTTAAAGCCTTTTATCCTTTTATCAAAGAAAATTACAACAATATGCAATATTATTTCAATGAAGAATTAACCAAAAATTATGTAAATAGTGATAATAATGTATTAATACCTATTATGAATACAATTGTTATAAAAAAAATACCAAGTATGAATGAAAACTTTATTAGTCGACTTAATGTGCAATATGATAAAATAAGTAATAATGAAAAATATGCTTGTTATGGAAATGCAAAAATATTTAATAATCAATATCAATGCGATTCTTCTTATAATGTTGATGGTACACCTAAAACATATTATAGTTTATGGGATAAACGCTGTAATGTAAATGAAGATTGTCCATATTATCAAGCAAATAAAAACTATCCAAACAAGAGAGGTGGGTGTCTTAATGGATTTTGTGAATTTCCTTTAGGAATAAAAAGATTGGGTTTTACAAAATTTGATGATACAAAATTAAACACGCCATTATGCTATGAATGTAGTGATACAACTGATATAGATTGTTGTAAAAGAATGAATACATATACTCAAAAAACACCAGATTATGCTTTTAGCGATGATATAGAAGATAGGATAAGATATAACTTAAAAACAACAATATCTCCTTTAGATTATAAAATATATAAATAATTTTATTTAAAATTGTTAGAGTATTATGAATAAAAGTACAACATTATTAATTATCAAAATAATTACAATAATATTAATAGTAATAATATTTTATATAGTTGTTAAAAATAATATTATTACATCAGTAGTTGAAGATAATTTTATAGATTACAATAATGAATTTAAATATATGCCTGCAAATACAAGAATAATGTACGAGAATACTGGGGAACTTCCATGGAATAGACATAGAATAAGTTCAAGTATTCCATATGATGTTAAAGTAAAAGATGAAGCTAATAAAGCATATTATTATGAATTTGATAACAAAACATACAATAATAAATTGAAAGAAGTATTTCAAAGTAACTGTGAAGAATTAATAATTGCATCGGAAGGGACGTCATGGAGTAAATGGATTAATCCCAAAACATTAAATGACGAATATACTATTAATAAAATATTAAGATACTATGATAAAATATTTAACTTCATAAACACAAAACTTAATCAAAATAGTGAAATGATGTTACCTGGTGATAATAAGTCAATACAAATAGTTCATGATATCTTACTTAGATATAGATACAATATTGATAATACATCATACTTTATGTTTGATATAGAAATGATATTTTATAGAGAGGGTAAACTACAAGGGAAACATGTTAAAATAGTAGCAGTTACAAACGGTGAAACAGTAAACGTAATTTTAATTACAATTATCGGTGTAGTTAGTGAAGACCATATTGTGTTATATCCTTTTACAGGATTAGATTCTATGAATAATGTAGATTTTTCTGCATTTGTGCCAACAAAAAATGTTACTGTTGATGAAGATACAAAAAATAGCAAAGAAAATGTATTTAATATAAATGATAAATATTTAAATAGTGAAATTGAAACAGTTTTGTATAAAAAACTATTAGATACAGAAATTGTAGAAGACATTGATATTAGTAATAATAACTATTATCCAAAAAAAGAAGAGCTGGTTAAGAAAGATCCTTGTTTATTGTAAATTACATAATATGCTCAACATTATAGGATTGCTTCACAGTTGATGGCAAAACTTGTGTGAGAACTTCATTCAAAACTTGTGGAAAAATATAAAGAAACATCTGAGGGTCGGTATTTTTATAAACTTCAGATACCGTTTCATACATCGTCCTTTCAAGTAGAAGTTGAAGTTTATTAATATCAACTGTGTTTTGCATTTGATTTGAAGTTTCTAGAATATTTGATGTTGATGAATTTTGCTTACCAATGGGCGTTTGAAGAGGTTCTTGTGTTTGTGAATATTGTTGATATGGAAATTGATAAATAGGAATAGTTTGGACAGGAATGAATTCAATCGGTTGAAAACATTGAATAGGTTGTGTAGTTTGTACATTATAGGGATAATATTGATATGTTGGCGTTTCGTATTTTACTGGTTGATCTTGTGAAACAAAATTAGTTTCATTTGATTGAAACGCATGTACAGTTGTATCTTCAATAGCAGGTTTTACACATGGCATACACAAATTAAACATATTTTATATAATAAGAGACTAAGATAACTATATATATAGCTTATAGTTTTATATAATTTTCAAAAAAAATGATATTCATATTAATACAATATATAATTATGACCTTGCTAGAGTATATTAAGTATATTGATTATAATTATATTAAAGGATATGAATATGAACAATATGTCTTGGGAATGCTGCATAAATTTTATGATATAGAAGAAGCATATTTGTGGAAAAATGTTCCATATAGTTTATTTTTAGAATCTTCATTAATTATTGATGATGATTGTATGAATATTAAAGATAGATATAAGACATATGAAACAAATATGCGTTTTAAAGTGTTACTTGACACTGGTATAGATATTGTTGCTAAATTAAAAAATAATGATATTTTGTTGGTCCAATGTAAATGTTATCAACATAGATGCATATCGCAAAAAAACTTAGGTGGCTTTTATAGAATTTTACTAGATACTATTATGTATAATAAAACTAACAAAAAAAATATCAACGTAATTGGTTTGATTGCTCATAGCAATTATTTATCAGATATAATTACATCTAGCTATTGTTATAAAAAAGGCATTGTTCGAGATGTATATATTCCATTTGATTGTGACCCTAATGCCCCTACTTTTATTCAGAACAAACTAAAGCGATATAAAGACATTGTGTTTGTCATCAACAGTATTTTGATGTTAATAAATTTGACATTTATGTATTTATACTATACAAGAGTTCTCAAAATTTGAAATTAAAATCCTTTATAATATAAATGGCTATTATAGAAGAACTTAGAAAATATAGAATATTTAAAATAGCTATATTTGATCTAGCAGCAACATTTGTATTTGTATTAATTACACATAGTTTATTGTGGGTATACCCATTAGATATGAAAGACAAAGATAAACGAACATGGGTTCAATATTTAATATCTTTATTACTATTATGTATTACATTTTTAGGTTTAGGTGTGATAGCTCATAGAATTTTTGGTATCAAGTCCGCATTATCAGGATATTTAGGGTTTAATGATCTATTATAGTCTTTTATCTGCTATATATAAAACCCATATCATTGCCGTCCATATTATCATCATCGTCGTCATTATCTTCTTGTTTTAAAAAGAAATCGTGTTCTTGTTGAGAAGTTTCATTGTCATTTACATATATCTCATTATTTATTTCATCTACTTCATCAATCTCGTCTAAATCCATTTTCATTAAGTTGTGTTTTATACCAGCCTTTTTCAAATTGCTGATTAATTGATTTTCTTCAACTGTTTTGTTATTCAAAATATTCAATTTCATTTGTTTGTTTTCCTCGCGCTTTTTATTTATAAAATCTATATTCTCTTGCATTGTTGGGAATTTTGAAAACTTCAACATATTCAACACGTCATTATGTATATTTTTAGCATTTTCCTCAATGAAAGTTTGTGATATTGTCATAATTGGTCTTAAATAAAAATTAATATTTAAATCAGGATTACTTGGTAAACACATTGCTCTTGATATAATATACGCATTTATTCTATGAATATCATTAAAATTATCATCATTTACAACTTGATTTAATTTGTATAAATCTGATAATATATTTTTTATTGTTTGGATAGATATTTCAATCATTTTATTTGTATCATCATCTATACCATTATTTTGATTTAATGTTTTAGATATTGATAATAATATATTTTTATAATTAATTTTTCCTATTACAAAATATTTGTCTAAATCACTGTTTTTATTTCGCGAAGTAGTTTGTATGATTTTAATGTGTTTTTCTATATGAGAAATTAGATTTCTAGAATTATCTTTGATTTCATCAATAATACTATTAGGCAATAATGGATTTTTGTTATACATGGTATCAAGCCAATCATCGACAATAGTTTCATGATTATTTATATTATAGATATATGGCTGAATTTTAACATATTGTATATCATCAATAATACTTTCATCTGATTTATCATCATTATTGTTTGGAGAAAATCGCATATATCTCTTTTTATTAGTTTCTTTCCTTTTTGCAAATTTTGCCTTTATATCAATAAGGTCTTTGCGTCCATTTGCTGTCAAATCATTGTCTGCTTTGAAATTTTTGTCTATCTTTTGCAAACAACATCCAAGTAAAAATTTATGTAACTTTTTGTAATTAACACCAGGCATATATAATAATGCATTTATGAAATCCGTTGCTATTTTATCAAACTTCTGTTTTTGCACATTTTCTATCATTATCCTTTGTGCAATTACGCCTCTTTCTATCTTCTTCTTGTCCTTTATTACTTCATGATTTTTTCGAAGTTCGACTATTAAATCCTTATAGTTGTCTTCTATAAAACTCAAACTAGTTTTATAAATATTATCGTTTAATGCATATTCATTCGTTTCTTTTAAAATATCTATTACTATATGACATAAATATGTTAATACACCATTTTTCTCTTTATTTTGTAAAGGTACACCATATGCAAACCATTTGTCAACATATGTAGGATTTAAATCATTTTCATTTATTATAATGCTATTATTAAGTATTTTTTCTTGAATAAATAATGCCCACCAAGATATTGCTGATACAAATGCATCATTTAGTGTTTTGATATATGCATTATTTACCTCAATTATAATATCTTTTATTTCATTACCCATATTCAAATCAATATTTAATGACATATATGGTGTAATTCTCGATATATCATATATGACATTTGAATTCAAAACTATACTATTATTTTCTAATTTCTTAGAAAGCATAGTATGTTTTGTGGGTATATTTCGAAAACTTTTGAATAATTCTGAACATAATAGACTATAATCAATTGGAATATTAGAAATCTTTTGTATATTTTTTATCATTGGTAAACAAATTTTAAGAAGTTCTATAAAACCATACTCATTATTATATGCTATATTTAACCAGTATTGTTCTAAATCATCATTTCGTGATATTATATTTTCTTCTTGATACTCGTTTGCTATATTTCCCATATCTTCATATGCTTCATAGTCATTGTTTTTCAAAATTAGTGGTACACCTTCGTAATTATCATCATTTTCACCATCAAGTATTTCTTTTAATTCATTATAAAAAACTACAAATTGTTTTCCGTCTTTATCATAGTCAAATGTATGATATCTAGCATATTCAAAATTATCTCTTATTGCATTGTATTCTTCTATTATATTTTCTATATTATCCTTAGTTTTTATGAAGTCGTCAATAGTTTTTAAACTATGATTAATATTAATATCATGTTTTAATTGTTTAATTCTATTTATTACTTGTTCTAATGTAATATTACCATCATTAACATCTTTTATTATATCATAAATGTTCAATGATTTTAAATCTATAGCGTTATTTGAATTAATCATTTCAAACTTTTTTTGCTCGAGAGCAGGTTTTAAATTATCAAGCAAATTAATTACCTTTTCTGATAAACTTAAAAGTTTGATAGTTGTATTTAGTTTATCAAAATATACTAGTTTTTTATTAATAAGGTCTGGTCTCTTTATTTTAAAACTGCGATTAATACTTTTTCTTTCTTGATCTTTTTCTGTAAGATATTTCATATGTTCGCAGAGTTTATCAAAATCATCATGTGATATAAAATCCAATGAATGGCCAAAACGTTTGAAGATATTATTTATATTATTATAATCAAGGTCGAATGAATTTTGAAGATATTGAATTATTGTATCTACATCTGGCCTGGTTTTTTTTACTAAATTATCAATTGAAGAATAGTGTATAGATTGTTGAATGTTAGTATTTTTAGTATTGAATAAATGTGATGTAATTTTAACATATATATAATCATTAATTGTTGCAGTCGGTATTTTGTAATATGATGCTAGTAATGGAAGATTTACATCGTCTAGTGGAAACACTGGATAGAAAACAGGAAAACTCTTATTTTCTCCAGATAATTCAGTTGTTATTTTATGATTAGGTTTAAAGCGTAGATTATCAGAATTTTCATTATATTTAATAGCAAAAAAATATCTATTTTTTGCATCATTATATCTTTGAATATTTAATTTTTCAAAATTATTAAAGTTCTTTGCATCTTGTTCTTTATCAAGATCTGAATAATCATTTTTATCAGCATCAATTTTAAAAACATAATTTGAATAATCTTTTAATTTTCCCAATTTTTCATTATTATTATCAAGTATATCATAAAATAATTGTGTAATATCCATAGATTTCTTTTTATTTTTAAAAAGTTCATATAGATTATTGTAGATATCGTCTCTAGATAAAGCTATAAATGATGGATTATCCTTAATGATTTCATCTAAACTAAGAATTTCTAAATATTCTATTTCATCTAAATCTTCTTCGTCTATATTGAAAACATTGTTATCAATAATTATTGACATATTTCTTCCTTAATACATTATTATAAAATATATTTTTACATTTTACTTGCATTTGCAAATTTATTCCATTCTGTCTTAATATTTGATAAATCTTCTATCAAAAGTTTGCAAATTGTTTCGAGAAAAGATACAAACTTATTTCTATTAGTCTCTTCTTCTAATGTAATACGTAAAATCATGAGTGATTTCAGTGGATGAGGGCAAATATACCCTACATATAAACATTGTGGATCTATATCTAATTTTTGTTCATTTCTAATACATCTATTATGTATATATGATTGTAGTATGTTTCCTAGAGTATCATCTTCATTATCTATGAAGAACTCATATGTATTATCAATATCTTGAAATTGATTTATCTTAAGAACTTGAGATTTTTCTATATTTACTAATTCATTGACCATATTAATTAGTTTATTGATAATAATATCCAATGATTTTGGTATAAGATATTTAGGACCAATATTTATATTTATATGTTCAATTTCAAACTTAAATGCAATAGGATCGCCATATTTGTTTCTATAATATGCGCGTTCCTTATCTAATACATTTTGATGTTTTGAACTCTCATTTGGGTCTTGAATAAAAGAGAAATTACATAATGATACTGGATTGAAAGAAGCATTATCTCTGCCTGTTCTTTTTACTACACTTGCCTTAAAATGTAGATGTTCTCCTGTGCGTAGACGTGTTATCAAAATATGATCTTTTGAAACTTTATTTGGTGGAAACAAAGTTGCCAGTTCCTTTGCTGTTATGGGTTTATCATTTCTTGTTGCTGTTATTTGTTGTGTAGTAACATTTTCTATTTTATAACTCTCATTTTTAACATTTAGTTCTAATTGAATACTACCATCTTCATATCCTTCTATTTCATCTTCAGTTAAACAAATAGGAATAAGACCAATTCTATGAGTTATAATTTCATTATGTAGCGCTCCTGTATTTTTCAAAATATTTACTGTAGGGTCCTCTGTTTCCAATGATTCTCCTATAACACCTGGTATTGGAATATCAGTAAGGATAATTCTTCTAATACCGTTGACTACTGATAAGTCAATATTATGGATTTCAAATGAATGATTGTTCGAAGGATCATTTGAATTATGTGAATAATTGCGAAACATTCTATAATATATCAATAAAATGATATATTCTATATATCATTTTTTTTTGTTATATGTAAAAAAAATTATTTTTTAGCTTTCCATTCAATCGCTATACTCTTCATCAATTCAACCACGGGTGCCTTATTAGTTTTTCTCATTTCACACATGCGTTGTTTTACAAAGAGATTATAAGGAGATAGTTTTCTAGCGCACATTCTTTTATGTATACGTTTTCTAGCACCTCCTTCTAATTCTTGTTCTTGTTCTTGTTCTTGTTCTTGTTCTTGTTCTTGATTTTCACCACCACGAGTTTTAGGACGTTTAGTAATTTTTTTCTTTAAAGCACCAGTTACTTTTTTAGCAGGACTTTTTACTTTTCTTACAGGACTTTTTGAAACTCTTCTTTTTACAACTTTTTTAACAACATCTCTAGAAGATCTTGTTTTTTTGGCTTCCATTTCTATTATATTATGAATATTTTATTTGACATTTTTAGAATTATCAATAATATCCTTTCCAACAACAGCTATATATATAGACATACTTATTATCAAAATCATTGGAAGTATTGATAAAATTGTAACAAACCAACTCCAGGTTTCACATTCTCCTTTTGTAAGACAACTAATATTATATGCACCTAATAGTAACATGAAAAAATATATTACATATGCGATAATATATAATCCAAATCCTTGATTGTATATAGAAAGTCCTAGAGCTATAATTGTAGCAAGTGCACTAATAATTAAATACACCCATGCCTGTGTAGTAAATTCTAACATTTTTATTTATTTATATATGAGATAATTTTATGATAGAAGACTATTAAGAATAGTGAAACACATAGCTGTTCTAGAAGGCATTTCGTTAATAGAGTTCAATGCAAAGAATTGAATTAGTGCTTTAATATTTTTCACATTATTGCATTGACATAGATAATAATATACATTTCCTTGATTAATCATTTTGTCTTTGTAAATAGATACTTGCTGATTTCGCAGTTGAGCCAAATGATACTGAATAATAGGAGGAAATTGTTTATCCATTTCCTTATTCATTTTGAACCGGTTATATTTTGGGTAATATGTTGTTGTTGCAACATATAGATTGAATAGACTATCTTTAATGGTAGAAATAACTGTATGAATTAAATATGTAGGGTCCAATGCCTTACCATTATTATCTAGCGGATATTCTATATTACTTACATAATGATTGATATAATCTTTAATATGATAATCGGCTTTATTTTTCATGTAAACTGTTAGCATATTAATCCATACATTTGGATTACAAGGATCTGTTTCTTCTCTAAAATGAATTTGATCTGTAGAAATTTTATAAAGTTTCATTTTACCATCCATATTTTTTTTGACAATTACACCATAACAACACAAATTTTCATTCATATATTTTGATGCTTCTTCGATATTCTGAAATTGAAGAGGATATTTAACACCTAATTGCATTAGGGTAGGAATAACTGAAGAATAAGTATCTTTTTCTTGCAATGTATCCCTTTGTTTAGTATTGATATGAAATAATACCTTATAATTTGGTCCAAACAATGGTGTATAATTAATAATATGATTATTTTCATGATGAATAATTAAGAATTCATATGCCATTGTTGGATCTAGATTATCTGTAAACATTTTTCTAATTTGTTTGGAAATTGTTTCAGGCTTCTCTGTAATAATTTGCTCTTGTGTATAATTATTTTTGTAGTATTCAAATAAAATTTCATCTAGCATATTTCCATGTTTTTTAGTTGGATGAGAAAATTTTGAACTATTTGCATCAGGACAACTAGTTGTCCCAAAATACCATTCTCCTTTATAATTATAAACTGTGATCATTGTACCGTCGTATGCCTCAAAACATTTATCAGATGGATCATACAAAGTATTAATATATGTTTCATAATTAATACGATCTGGAATAGAATATGCATAGGTAACAACGACATTATTATTAGTTGATAATGTAAAATCAAGAACTACACTTCTGCATTGCTCATAAAGATCCTTATAACTGCCAATATCATTTCTTTTATATGTATTGTGAAGTAATACAATATCAGATCTATTTTTGAACTTTTTAATTTGCATACTTGGCCAAAGATGATATTTTTTCAATACGGCTAGTAGACAATTTGCATAGGTTTCTGCTTGATGCTTATTGTCATATTCATTATAGGTTTCTTTAATGAGATCATAAAGGTTTGTAGGGAAATATGTATCAGTCATATCGTGTGAATGGGACATTATAAAAGAATATGGTTTGAGAACTAAGATAGTATATCTTATATAATCTTATATCATTTTTTTTGTATAATAAGAAAAATAATTTACTCTTTATTCATTTTCGATACATCTACATATTTATTAAACCAATCTTCCCCTACCTTTTTTGATGCTTCGTCTGCTGTTAATTCTTTGGATATAATTCTATCTCGCATAGAAAGAAAATATTCTAAACTAGATAAATCAAACCCTTCCTGTTTAGTAACCATAGAAAATAACATAGGATATCTTTGGGCAAAAAATTCATGATCTTTGTTAAGTTTAGACAAAATTTTTTCGTATGATATCTTATTTTTGTTTTCATCTATATATTTGCGTATATTGTTGACAGTATTACGAATATCTTGAGTATCTAAACCATCTTTTACAAAATCAAAATTATGTTTTTTTGTTCTTTTATTTTTTCTCTCATCTAGTTCCTTTTGTATATCATCTGCAGATCTATAACTAAAATCTATTTTAGGATCCATTTATTTTATTAGCAAATTTATTCTTTATATGTATATAGAAGAATGAAAAAAGAATTAGAATATTCTTTATTAGACTATAATCCTAATGTACCTACTCCAGAACCTCTAAAAAATGCAGGACTATATACTGGTGATGTTTTATTTGATAAAAAACCATGGGGAAATAACTATAAAACAGAACGTATAGAACCAGATGCTGTCGCATATTGTTCGCAATTTTACGCAAAACATCACATACCTACATACAATAGACCGGGAAATAATACAGTTAATACCAATTTATATAATATTTATAATGTAAAAAATGATGATGAATACAATTTTGAATGTTATGTTCAAGATATTGATTAATGTAATTTTAACTGAGGTTTTTTGATTATTTCTTTATGTGTTCTTAAAAATTCACATATATAATTATAAGTATCGTTTACTTGATCAAATGTGATACCGCCAGTAATTAAAATACTTCCACTTTCAAATAATGCCCCTGTTACCTTTTTGCAATCACCGTTTTTCATTCCTGTACCTTTTCCATAACAATGAGTTGGACATTTACATATACCATTTTTAATAGCATCATTAATATTCCAGAAATATTCAAGTTTTACACCTTGATAGATACCTGGTTGAAAACTACATTTGTTATTATACATATTACTTATAAATAATTTATGTATTTCCTTTCGTCTAATTTCAAACCCTTTTGTAAGTTCTTTATCGTGATATACCTTGAAATCCGTATTAATCATTCTTATTTTAAAATTTTGATACTTCAAAATCAGATTATATTCATTATGGTAGTCTGCTATAATATTTTTATTTATATTATGATATATTCTAGATATTTCATTTATAATGAAGTTAACAATTATTTCGGTATGCGATACCTCTTTAATTCCTGTGAGCTGTATATTACCGTTCTTGAATATTTTTACATTTGGAATATATTTTTCATTAAATCTATAAATAACTGTCACTTGATTATCAAATCTATTTTTTTTCATTGCATTTTTTTTACTCTTCCTTCTCTTTTTTGGATAAAGACCTTTATTAATATCTTCCTTATCTTTTATAAATTGAACCCAAACTAATCCTTCTTGTTCTTCAACTACTTTTAAATTATCAAATAAAACACCTAAATCCAAATTAATATTGTCGCCAATATCTGCATTACACGTTATTGTGGAAATTCTATACGGTGAAAAATAAATTTCATCATTCATGTTTGTTGCATATAAGAAAATCATAAAAGCTTTATATCATTTTTTTATATTTATGAGGACATAACTAGATTTAATTTATTATCGATAGTGTTAATATGTTGTTTCTTTAAGTTTATATTATTGCCTTTTATTACAGTCATATTGTCTGTTATGTTTTTCAGATATGATGTATTTATTACTTCATAGTTAAAATTAGTAGATATCATTGGTGGTAAATTTAAAAGATGGGTTTTATCATTTGTTACATGTGCAGATCTAAATTCGCTAATACTCATTGGTCCATTAAAAAGTTTCAGTAAATATCGCGATGGTGCTGGACGAATTGGATGTGTAAATCCATAGTGTTTACTTAACATTTGAATAAAACTATTAATTTCCCATACCTTGTCGCTCCCACAATGTATAGAAAAATTATACGCATTTGCACATTCTAAAGAACAAAAATTCCCATACAATGTATATGTATCTGTTATTGTATTATATTTATAAGGCATTCCATATACTCTATTTTCAATAGAATGACAACACCAATAGCAATTATTTGTACTTTTGATTATATCTTCATTAAAAGTTGGTGTTCCAATTTCTTGTATATTATACTGATCTTCAATAATATTATCCTGTATGTTTTGAAATGTATTATTTTCACTTATGTAAAAGCAATTTGGTTCATATGGTTCTGGAATTATATCACTAGACTTATTCTCTTCATTAATTTGTTCTAATTGTATATTGGATATAGGTAATTGCAAAATTATATCTTCATTTTCAATTGTTGTAACATCTTTTACAATTGTATTCATTAAAGTTTTTTTACTTTTTTCTGTTTGTATTTCTTCTGTTTTTAATTTTGATCGTCTAGGCATTCCTTATATATTTTCTAACATTTATTATATAAATGCATATATTATTTATATGTCTTTACGATTTTCAAAATAATCTCTAAAATATTTTAGATTTTGAATTAAATTTGCATTAAATAATTCAGTTGGATTTTTTGTATTAATGCTAAATGATTCTCCATTACTAGAAATGCATTTTTCTTTAATCTCTTTAAGTTCTTTATTTAAAGAATTTATTGTATCAATCAAATATTTGATTAACAAACCTGCTAATAAAATCACAATTAATAGCAATAAATCCATCTTCTCTATAAATAGATAAATAAAAAAGATTTTAACTATTATGCAAATTTTAATCCAGCAGCACCTCCTATAACCTCAAATACATTAAGAGTTATTGTATAAACATTTACTAGATAATCAAAATCGTACTGATTTTTATTATTTAGTCTTAGCTTTTCATTTATGTCTCCATTTGTATAAGTGCCATCAATATCTAATCTTAAAATTGTATTTATTACAGAGCCATTATAAGAACCAGTTGGATTAACTTTTTCAGGAAATAATGCAAAAGAATAACAATAAATACCTGTTCTAGGTACATTTGTATGATGTTGATATGGTTGCAAGTATCCGAAATAATCAGCATCTTTATCTATGCGATAATTAGTTTTATTCCAAAGTAATGCTGCATTTGTTATTATTTTGCTATATTCATTGTAAGTTGGAGATGCTGTATAATTATTATATATATTAAAATTTTGATAGTCATCTCTTCGCAATGTCCATATAATTTCTTTTGCATGTCTGTGAATATTTAAATCTATATCAAATTTAGAACTTGATTTTGATGATACTCTTGTTTCGGTAGCTACATTAATCTGCTCTATTATGTATTGCATCCCTTTTTTGTTGCTTTTTGTATCTATAAAATTTGACATTAACAATAAACTATCTCTTTCAGAATTTTCCAAAAATATATAATTTGCATCTATATATGGATTTAAAACAATATTTGGTGCAAAAGTATTTATATTTATCCTTTCATTATGTAAAAAATTATAATATTGAGGGCTAACATATGTATCTAATATATCTGACCATACTTGATACAATTTTTCGCTACTTCTTGTATATAATGTTATGTATATTTCAGCCATTTGTAATTTTAATAAAGGTAGTGCTAATGAAGGATTACGTGTAAACCAAAAATTCAAGGGTACATATAATCTTTTACTTTTAATTGATGGTGGATCACCTTTTGAATAATCAGATGTTGGATAAAAAATATATACAAATCTATTGTTTTTTATACGAACTCTTGTATCGGCTATTGTAGGAGATGTTAATTCTGGTACTTGACCTACTAATCTATTGTATGATCCATCATCTTTTAATGATAATTCATTCCAGATTGAAAGCCATTCTCCAACAAGAGAATCTATTACAACACCTCCGATATTTATAGTAGCCTTTTTGATAAATATATTTCCTATATTTTCAATCCATCTAAATTTATATTTATCAGAAGAATATATATTTGGTAGTGTAAAGCAAAAATATAAATTGCTTAGTAAATCACCATGACGTTTAATATCGCATCTATAGAAAAAATCGTCTCCTTCAGGTATTAGTGAAGGATTTGTAAGAAATGTTAGTGGTATACTTTCCATTGAAAAATTTGTATGACGTTTGTATGCATATTTGAAATAACTAAGTTGTGGATTTTGTGTAATATATTGGTCCTGTTGTCCTGCCAATACTAATTGTAATAACCCTCCTCCCATTTTAATATCTCGCAATATTTTATTATATTAATAATATTTTATATACAAAGTTTCAAAACGTAATATTAATATCTTTTGCAATATCATATAATATCACAAATACAATATTTCTTTTTACATTTAACGTACTTTCTTCTTCTATCATTTTTTGATCTTCAATAGATAATGATTCCATATTGGAATATATATTCATATAATATTGTATTACCTTTTGTGATGTGTCTTTATTTGCATTGGTTTTTATTATTCTTTCAACAGACCCTTCAGAAATAGTTTGTGAATATTTTTGAACGAAATTGATAAGAACTTTTTCACTCATTCCTTTTTTAGAAAACAATTCAATTACTTTTGATACAAATATATCAATATCGTCTCTTTTATAAATCATTTCTTTAATAATACACGGTTCATTGTTTACCATATTAAATGTAATAATATCCATCGTATCGATATATGAAAAAATAACTATTAATATCCTTCATTTTTTTATACTAGAAGTATATATTATCAAACTTTTTATGAAGTTTGTCATAAAAATTACATAAATTAAACAATGTACTCTAAAATTCTTCAATATATAATGATTTCGCAGCATATTGTGAAACATTTCCAAATAATGTATTATCATTTGTATTTATTTTATTATTTTGAATTTTTTCCATTGTAATCATCTGTGTTCTAGTATTTGCGTCTTCCACTGGAGTAAAAATATTAGAAATATCTACTTTATTTAACCCTGGTTGTGAACCAGAAGGAAAATGTGATTGCATATTAATGTTTTGAAATTTATTGATTATTGATGTTATATTTATAATGCCTGTATCTGTTTGTTTTCTATTATTTTTTTGATTATCAATATTTATCAATTCTTGTTCATTATCATATACTATTTTTTCGTATTGTTTTATTTTGAAAAAGTCATAGTTGGTATGAATGTAATTTTTAAATATATCTAACGATGTATTATCATTGTTTTTATTTTTGATATCTGAAAATATATTATATACTTCTGATGATGTATTAAATCCGTAATATAAATATTCTGACATATCTGTTAAATTAATAAAATTTAATGTTTGTTTTATAACTTTTAAATAATTATTTAAATTTGAACCATTATTCAATACATTTAATGATGAAACTGCTATGGTAAAATTTGGTAATTCCGTTGATCTGTAAGATACATAAACTTTAAATTGAGATATAATATTTTTTATTGAACTGTTTTCCCCTACATATTGAAATAGCATTTTGTAAAAACCTCCTTTTTTAATTTCTATATATTTTATTGTTGTATACTCTTCATATGACATTGGTGCATTATTGATACCTTTTAATATATGAACAATGTGAAAATTATTTGTGTTATTGTTGTTAATACTTAATACTGATTTGAAATATGAATTTTGATTTGTTAAATGTCCATAAAATCTGTAATATCCTTTTTGTAAATATATATATGAACATATATTAACTAAATTAAATTTTTTACTTTTTAATTCTAGATTATATGGATTATTATAACTATAATTTTGTATACTGTATGGTGAACTTATAGTTGATGATTTGTATAAATCTATTACAGTATTTATATTTATTTCTGATGATTTTTGTTTAAAAAGATTTTCTGTAATAAATGAATTATTATTGAATTTTAATATGATTATCCCAGAACCACCTGCACCAGGTATTCCATTCCAAACCCCATTAAAACCAGATCCACCACCACCAGAACCAGTATTATTTTTACCGCTTTTTGCAATATTAGTATATGTTGTTCCATTACCTCCTATATCTGAACCACCCATTCCAGGAGTACCTGAATGACACCCGCCACCACCACCTGCTGCATAATATTTATTTGTACCTGTTATATTAATCATCTTGCCAGGACCACCATTGCCGGCATTATTAGTATTATATGTATTTTGGGTTGCATTACCACCTAAACCACCTGCACCACCTCCACCTCCTCCAGCCCACGCTTTTTCAGGTCCTGAAGGACTACCACTTCCACCTATGGTACCATATACATTGTTATCATTTGCTTTTTTGGGTACATTTGATACGCGAGTATATCCACCACTTGAACCACCACTTGAACCACCACTTAATCCAGCTTGTCCAGCTCCACTTCCACCACCACCTCCTGGAGCATTAAATAAAAATGTATTATTTTTATTTTTTTTTATATATGAATTTTCTCCATTATTTCCATGATTTCTAGTGTCGTATATATATTTACTATTTATTTTAGTTGTTCCCCCCTTGCCTACTTTAAGAGTGTAACTTCCTGCTTCAAATGATACACTCTTTGAATACATTAGTGCACCAGCACCACCACCTCCACCATGTCGAATACCTCCACTACCACCACCACCTACAACCAAAACTTCACAATTATCTATTTTTTCTTTGATGTTTAATGTATAATTAACATTTGGATCAGTGAGTTCATAGTAATAAAATCCATTTTGATGTATTGGATGTAATGTTTTGTTTGAAATATTCATAGTAGTTGCGGAATCATTACAATTATTGTTACATTTTTGACAATCACCACAAAAATGCCATAAATAATTTTTGTTATTAAAGCTACCATTATAATTCCAATCACCGTATTCATATTTCCATGCAAAAACTAAATTATCACCCCCATAATTTTCTCCAAAATAGATTATAATTTCATTTAAAGAATTGGCATCCAGTTGTATTGGAGCTGACTGACTTTCTTGCATACCATGTAGACCTCCGTTATTTACAATAACAGAATTATTTAATATTACATAGGAAGCATCATCTGATATAGTTAGAAATCTATATAAGCCAGCTTTATGTGCATAAAATATTCCTTTCCACATCATCGAGTATGTTTCTTGAGCATTTATTGGTTGTCCTAAAGAACCAGTCTTATCAATATTGTTAGTTGTTGCATAAGTTATATTATTAAATTCTGTTACACCGTGTATAAAGTTTAATATATTATTTGTGTTTACATTTGCAGTTATATGGTCAGTTACATCATCAAAATATCCATTTATTTTCCACATCATTAATCCTTTTTTTAAGTTTCCTCTTCCATTGTATACAATACTTTCATTAGATAAACTATTATCCGAATTACTAAAATCATTTGATTGAGAAATTATACCTCTGCGTATACCTAAATTTAAAAATGATCTATTTGTATTTGGTACAACCTCTCTATTTACATCAATTATAACATCATTAATTGATGAAGGTTTATAGTCGTTCATATTCTTAATTGCAGCAGTATGTAAATCTCTATTTGTTTTAATATTTTCAGTATGTTGTGCAATACTATTTAAATATGAATTATCTATATTAGTATTTATATCATTGATCTTTGAATTCAAGTCATTTATTATTTTTTGTCTTTTATCTACTTTTGTATCTATATTTTGAGGGTTTTTATAGTCATCCCATGTTAATGTATTATCAATATCTAATGAAATAGTAGCATTTTGAATTGTAGGAGTATTGATAAAATTGTTTACTTGTATTTGTTTTTGCCTTTTATCAAATGATGTTATTTGAGAATTTGTACATAGATAATTATATTTAAATGTGTAGACATTTACAGTTTTCGGTGGATATGAACTAACTTGAAATATATTAAAATATTTTTTTCCACCATTTTCTTCTTTATATTCTAATCCATAAGCTGTATTATTAGTTAAAAAATTATTTAAACTAAATGTATTATCAACTATCAAATCATTTTGATAACTATTAAAACTACATTTTTTTATATTTTGAATTACATTTTGTGCATCCAATTCGAATTTGTAAAATTTTTTATTGTTTAAATCTTTTAAAGGTGCATATCTAACAGAACATATGCTACTTACAACATTATTATAATTTGTTAATGGATTAGTATCATTCAAAAAATTAAAAGAAGAATATTTAGTATTATTAAATGAATTGGTATCATAATCAGTTCTTCCTAATGTACCTTTACAATCGTGATTTACTAATTCATTATTTTCATATTCAAATGATTTAGCAGAATTTAATGTAAATGGCTTAAAGCATTTATTTACTAATGGACCATTTATTATGTCTACATCATTGGTATAATCTCTATTATAAATTTTTTTTGGATAAAGAATTTGTTGACCATTTTCATTAGTAGTACTATCAAATTCTTTCCATCCATTAAACACATATTTGCATGTATTATGTGGATCTGAACTTTTATCACTATCACATTTATCTATATTACTTGTAAAATATATTTGACAATCTCTAAAATTCATATTTTCTGGATATTTGAATTTTGGAAAAGTACATCTAGATTCACCTCCTTGTTCATTCTGAGTATATGAAGATATTGGTTTTCTAGTTACATTTACATTTTCATATTGTTCAAACAGTCTATTTTTCTTTATGTAAATGAAATATAATATAGTACCTATTAATACCATTATTAATATTAAAATACTAACTCTTGTTAATATACTGTTTATTGAGTTCAAACTACATTTCCTATCAATCATAACTGTTCTCTATAAGAATAAAAAGAAAAGAATATACTAAATAAATATCAACTGCTTGACTGTGATGTAATTTGATGCAAAAATATATCTAACAACATATAATATTATATTCACAAAACAATTACATAATATTTTATGTCATATAATGGTAAATTATTATATAAGAAATTCGTCAATATTTCATTTTATGAATAATTTGCCTAAAGATATAGAAAATAAATCATTTGAAAATAATACTCCTACACCACTTGGTAATATTCGTACATTAGAAGGACAACTTGAAAAACTCAAATCTCAGAAAAAAGAATTAGAAGAAAAAATGTCAAATTACGATGATAAGGAAATTAATATGAAGAATGTGGAAGAAATGGAAAAACTTGAAGAAGAGTGGGAATTTTTAAATGGATATCACAATACTTTAAGAGATCAATTGGTTGTAATTATGAATGAAAATAATGTTGTGATCCCACCTTCATAAAATACATTAATATTTTGATATAAATTTTTTTAAATTATCAAGGCTTCTCTCCTCATTAAAAATATTTATTACAGTATCAGATGCAGCATCTACAGCAACTATAGTAGGTATTGAGTTAATATTAAATTTATTTGCTCGTGCTTGCATTTTATTTATATTATACTTATGTAAACTTACATTTTTGAAATTAGATTTTTCTAATTCATCCCAGATTTTGCTCTCATTAAATTTTACACAATGACCGCAACTATCGCTATAATAATATTCTATTTTTACCTTAGGCGCACTTGCAGAAGTTGTGAATGCCTCTTTAATTGTATTACCACTCATTAATAAAAGTGATGCAATGAATATCACTAAAACAAGAAAAAACACGTATATATAATTATTTTTACCTCCTTTTTTAAGCATTTAAAAGGTTTGTCTATCTATTATATATTTTAGATAATAATTGTGTTGTTAGCATTATTTTTTGTAAGTTTATTATATTTACAAACTAGATTATTCTTAATATTATCTTTAATATCATATGTATATGCTATAAGATTAAAAGATGTGTTAATGATATCATAATCAAAGTAGTCCATAAAGTTATTAAATACTTCATAATTCATTAGCAAAATACGATCATCTATATTATCATAATCTTGATCTGTAATTGTATTAATTACACGCACAGAGTGATTATATTGCTCTAGTAATTCAGTATATTCTTGTTCTGTTTTAATATCTGTAACAATAATTGCTCTATATATAGAATATGTTTGATATATCTTTTCTAGATCTTCTACAAAATTATTATTGTGCTGTTGTAAAATATCATTAATATGATTTCCAGAATACCACATCATATTAAATTTTTGACTATTATACTTAGTTAACCCTTAAATATTAATCAATTTTTATTCACATATAAGATTAATAAAATAATATTGTATATTATAAATGCATGATAATATAACTAAAATTAATTTTTCTTATATTCAAAAATTATACAAAGAAAAACTTATCACAGATATTCCTGATAATATATTATCAAAAGTAGAAAATTTAAAGAAAACATACTCATGTTTTAATACGCATTATGAACCTAAAATGATATGGGAAAAAAAGAAATTCACAAAAAAAGAAAAACATGTTACAAAGCCTAAAAATAGATTTCATATAATTATACCTGATTTTACAGATAATTCCCTCAACAAAAGACAGCTTATAGGCTTGCTAAACAAGCTAACAGATAAAAATAAAAGTGTTGTTTATTCTAAAATAAAAGATATCATAGAAAACAATAATAATGAAGAAACCTTTATGGTAGTATGGTCGTATATAAAAAAATGTGAAAATGATTTATATTTTCTTGTTTTAGATTTTTTCTCAAAGTCATTTTTAAATGACATCACAGAAAACTTATGGAATAAATATAAAGCAGATAGAGAATGGTTACCGCCTCAATATATTTTTGAAAACAATTTATTACTTTTAAATGACGAATATGAATTATATTGTAATTATGTTAAATGGAAAAAAGAAATCAACAATTTAAATTATATATGGATTAAGATGGGAAAAGATATTAATATTATACTAGATGATTTATACGATTTCCTTATGTTATATATGAATAAAGAATGTAAA
>Ga0129333_10000093_pt1 | contig 56337 bp, 90 predicted proteins | sample CPB6_08_DNA_FD_94474 | JGI IMG/M metagenome (GOLD analysis project Ga0129333, IMG submission 94474) | Freshwater to marine salinity gradient microbial communities from Chesapeake Bay, USA - CPBay_Sum_0.6_0.8_DNA | ecosystem: Environmental > Aquatic > Marine > Coastal | place: USA: Chesapeake... | reverse complement strand
TCGCGCTACCGCTGCGCCACGCTGCGCTAGATATTGTTACTATATATGCACATGTATTTTCATTTTGCCACAAGTATAGCATAACCTGTTTGAAAAATAACAAGTAATGTTGCTTATACCCCGGGGTGTTAGAGGGAGTGAGTCCCGTGCCGGTAGCGTCTCTCCTGATCCCATCTCCACATCAACCGCCTCACACCCCACAGCTTCAGGTTCTTCAAAACTTCCTGCACCGCTACCTTGTCAGGTGCGTACTTGAAGTGCATCAGCCAAGCCCTAGCTGGGTGCCACTTCTCCCCACATGGCGCATGGTGCGCATGCCAACACCAAGTATCTATGCTATACCACTCGTTGCTATTTATGTAAGACACCTCAATACTCTTCGCTTCCCGTTCTTCACATTCATCCAGAACACCGTATACCAGATCGTACTCAGGATCCTTGGGATGCTCACCAGTATATTCAAAAAATTCCCCACGTCCACCATCGTTCCCCTCCCCAAGAAGTACTAGGTTCCACCGGGAGGTGGGGTTATAGCAGTGCCGGTGTATCCCCCAATTCCCAATCTTGTTGGTGCCAAGGTAAGGCTGCAACTCCAACTCCCTGAACAACTCCTTCAACTCAGGGAACTGTCGCATCACATCGTAGTAATCAATCTCAAGCTCGTCCCCACTGTACCCAGAATCACTTCCCAAATTAACAACACATGTCTCCTCAGGACTATCCTTCGTTATCCCCCAATACTGCGCATCCAGTACCCGCCGGTCGTGCTCACCAATCCACTGCTCCACCCTAGGCAACAGCCGGGCCAAAGCCCTTAACCTGTAATCCGTCTCATCTAACCTCAGCCAGTTCTGACCATAGTCCATTATCCTCATTGCGCCTCCGTTTACTTCAACACAACCGTAATGATTAGCCATACAAAGATGGCACACAATATCAAAGCTTCATCTTCAAAGTCTTTCGGGTCAAAGTCCATAAGGTATTCTACTTCAAAGTCGGGTGTCGCGTATGTGTATGGGATACTGCTGAGTCTCAACCCCCGGGGGTGATACCCTTTGGGTGCCGGTAGGGGGTACTCATACACTGTAGGTATGCTACTTCTCGGAGTTCTTAGCGTCTGTTCTACCCATTTCCAGCGACAATCAGGGTACTTTGTTGCTGTTTTGGGAACAATTAGACTCGCGTGCGGGAACTCCCCTTGATTCATAAGGATTTTTTGGAACTGACTAGGGTGCTTTCTGTCACCTTCCTTTGGCTTCAACCTTCACGGTTCCTCGCCCCTCACTATTCGTGAAGGGGCTCGTCACCTCTTCTTTCTTTTATCTTTATTTCTTTTTGGAGGTTGCTATGACTACAGCTACAGCTCGTCCTATTACTGATGCACAGAAGTCTCGTTTGGAGGCTATGGCACAGCGTGGTATCTTTGTTGGTACGATTCCTACTACTTCGTGGGAAGCTTCTTGGGCTATTCGGACTTCTCCTGCCTCCAAGCGTGACAAGACTGAACTGGCAGCTAAGGGTGGTCGTGTCTTGGCTCGTATGACTTCTTCGGAGGTTGAGATGACCGGTAAGGCTCTCATGGCTCTGGATAAGCTTTCTCGTTCTGGTTCTAAGGATGAGTTGGTTATCGAAGCTGAGATCCTTCTTCGTTCTATGTTCTGTGCTAAGGCTACTAACTCTTAATTGGTAGTTCTTCCGTGGGGGGTGCCTGTTCTCAGGTATTCCCCGCGATAACCTCAGGAGATCATCATGTCACCAGCTCTCGAACTCTATCTAGCTATCGGTTATTTCATCTCCATGATAGCAATTATCATCCTAGCAATACTCGATACCTAGGTCGCCAGCTCAAGCTGGGTAAATCCTCAGGTCAGCAGGAGGTCGCCAACCTAAGTTGGGTAAATCCTCCTTGCTGCTAGTTCTCCACCGTAGGTTTCGCCATGTTCCTACGGTTCTTTCGGGCGGCTATCCAGTTTCAAGCGTGCTGGGTAGTCGCTCTTTTTTTTCTACTTAGGAGTCCACTATGTCCACAGTCAATGAATCTATCTTCTTACGTTGGTTAGCATCTGATCGTGACTATCCAGTTATGTTGGCTTGCGTTATCCTAGCGTTCGTAGCATGTGGTTTTGTCTTTGGTGGTTGGGCGGTCGGCGTTATGCTGTCGGGGTTCGGCATGGGATTCGGTGTCGGTCTTATCGCTCAGGACTTCCTCGAATTCCGCAGGGATTACATGTTCCGTTATGAGTTTGACAACTGGGAGGCTGGATCATGGACTCACGATACCTATCACAAGTAGCATTAGGGTACTATCGGTACTGTCAACGTGCTCAGTTCCAAGGATTCCAGCCGATCAGTTGGAACGTATACTCCAAGCTGTATCGCTGCGGCTTGGACTTCACCTATCAACCTAGAGGAGAATGACATGAGCAAAGATCCCGGAATGATGATAATCGGAGGGCTGGCTTCAGCAGTATGCTTTATTGGTTCTTGGGTTTCTCCCGAGCACTCACCAATATGGTCACTCAATATGTTCTTCGCAGCTGGGGTGTTCGTTGAAGGCTTCAACAAATACAAAGGAGATTGATATGTCCTTACTACTTGAAATACTATGGGATCTGTGGTTAATTGCGTGGACTCTAGCTGGTATCGGAGTCCTTTGTTATGTCATTGCCTACGTTAACGATGAGATTAGTGGGCACTAGCGGTGGGGGCTGGGGTTCTCCCGGCCTTCGCCTTCTTTTAGCGTTCGCCAAGGCTACCTCTCGCCTGAGTGATCGCTCCGTGCTGAGGAGATTGTCATGAGGAAATTATTGGACGATCTGTGGTGGAAGTATATGTGGCCTTTCTCATTGCTTTATGTGGCACTGGCGGTCGGCTGGCCTATCTGCTACTACACTAGGAAACTTATCAACTTGTTTACATAGGAGGAAACTATGCTTAGTATCATAATATGCTCGTACTTCTTAATAGGTTACTTGATTGCCACACATTGCATCGGACGTGGGATCCAAGGATCATCGGGCACTGTAGCTACAACCTTTGGTTACATGTTCTTCTGGCCGTTCATGCTTAAGAATATGAAAGCCTTTGACCTACGCAGTACAGACCTAGAAGATGTTATCAAGAGTTACATAAGACGGGCAACATGGGCGGCGCGCATCACCCATCTACCCGTGTTCTTATGGACAGCAGCAATCAGTATGTCTTTGATTTACTTTATTACCGGAGGACTCTAATGAAAACCAAGCAAGAACTACTCGACCTTATACTCACTGGACTATGGCATGCCTTCCTCATTGGCGTGGCTGTAGTTGTTATCACTTTCCTATCTGGCTGTGCCTCCCGTGTTCCCGCGCCTGACACTAGGACGGAGACAGAGAAGCGGCTCGACCAGCTTGAGTACCAGCAGCGCATCCAACAGATGAACAACTTGCTCAATACATAGGAGAAGAACTATGGAACTCTATAACGTACCCAATAATACCCGTATCCGCATCAAGGGATTCGAGGAGGATGGGGTGCTGTTCTTCCATCACATCGATGGCATGTACTCCTATTGTACGGACATGTCAGGTGGGGTAGTTCATCTGGCAGCTTGGACTGACGTGGAGATAGTCACCGAGACAGATTGGAGGGTAGCAGATGGTTGATATAGCCGAACCTTGGGTATGGCTGGTGATCTATGCTATCGTTGTCTGGCGGATCACTCACCGTCCGGTGCCCAGAGATTTCTGCGGCAACCCCATTGAACCCTGCGAGAAGCACGGCGTTGACCAAACTGAGATCAGGCAGGAGATCGATCTCTTCTTCAAGACGCACAAGCAGGGATTCGCTAACCAGAAGCAGGAGGAATAGATATGTCTTGTAAGTATTGCGGTCACGTCCACGGCCCCGTCTGCGAGGGCGACTGTCCTAACTGTGGCGAAAGCAACGCTTGGTATAACGCTGAGTGGGTTCATACAATATTGGCAACACTCTGGATCGTAGGTTGGGTTGTTGCTATCTTGTCATTTGCTAGTTGAAGGATTTTCTAATGGATGACGACGACAAAGACCCACTCATCGATCCGATAGATGAGATGCTGCTGCTTGTCCTTGCCGCCTTGTGCTTCACGGTATGGGCATTGGTAATGATCTTTGCAGGGAGGTGAGATGGCTAGATATTTATTCATTGTCTTATTGACAATACTTCTGATGCTGTTCATCTCTTCTACCCGCGCAATCGCACAAGAGATCAAGCCTTGGACACAGCAGGACTGCAAGCAATACGCCGCAGATCATGTCAAAGAACTCATGAGTATCAAGATAGACCAGCAAACTCAGCTCAACATCATGAAGAAAGAGAAGATCTGTAACCCCAAAGACTCTTCGTTCACATGCTATACAAAGCTATTGACAAAGCTTGAAAGAATGTGTACTAAGGGAGAACTTAAGCAAGGAGATTGATATGGTATTTGAATATGTTGTCATTTGTATACTAATGGTTGTTGCCTTTCTGGGATGGGTCGCAGCATACCTGCTTCACGGTGAGCTAGTTCAGAAGGAAGAGTACATCCAAGACTTGCTCGTCGAGAACCAAGCCTTTGCATCCCAGCTACTTCGTAAGGAGACCAAAGCATGTGTAAACAAAAGAAAGCGTGGTTTGAAATCGGGTGGTTCGACGACATCGGAGACAGCATAGCTAAGCTGTGGCCTTACATCTTGGTAGCTGCTGTAATTATCTTGATGGTTGGCTGTACTCCTAAGCCTACCTGCACAGAGCAAGCTATGGCAGAGTGGCGTGAGAAGAACCCGAAGGGTGGTAGCGCAGAGGCATCGTATCGCTACCGTAGATTCCAACAAGAATGTGGAGAGACCGATGGATAATTCATTTGAAGATTGGGTTGGTCAGATCAAGCGTATTGGCAAGGGCAAGAAGGTTTGCAAAGATTGCAAAATGATTAAGGTACCAGAGGACAAGGAGTACTGTTCCTTCTGTGATCCTAATGAGTACATGGGTGGTTACTCACTTGGTGCTGACAATCTTGCAACTAATCCTGTTCCCGCCGGTGTCGATCCATTCCAAGAGGGATACGAGATGGGGTACCAGAAAGCCAAGAGCGAGGACAATAAGCTCCGATCACTCGACAGCTACAACGAGAACCCGTTCAAGTTCGTAGTCATAGAGGGTCTGGTTACTACCCACATATACCGCATGGAGCATGAGACTAACGCTCGACTAGCACTAGATGAGCTGATTGATTATCACATCGGCGTGGCACTCGACCGTCGTGTCAGTGAGCAAGCGGAGGAACTGTACCAACAGGGCGTAAGAGATGCAGAGAAACCCAACCTGTTCTTCTTATGGCTATCTGTTGCAGTTATGTTAACAATCGTAGTTGCTGTATCAAATACATTTTGGTAGGAGGAGCAATGTTAGACTATGAAATACAAGCACACATCAGGATCCTCAGTGACTCGGGCACCAGATCCTTTAAGATCATAGAAGATAACTCCCTCATCCTCTTGTCCGAGTTAGCCAAAGAACTCCCGGTCAATAGCACTGACGAGTACGAAGCTATCAAGAAGATGATTAACTGCTTGGAGAATCCCGAATGAGCAAGCTAACAGCAGGGGCACTGATACTTGCAGTGTTGGGTGCCTACTATCTGACCGCCGATGCCAAGCCAGTTCAGGTTGAGCACTGCTGGGAAAGCAGGACTGAACCCAAGGTCAGGCATTTCTTTAATCATCCATGCGAATTCAGGGGTATGCCGGGTGGATCAGTGACAGTCATAGATGATAAGGGGTACATCATGAAGGGCTGTTCGATCTACTCTCCTACTCAGCGTGTGTTCATTGTCAACTTCCCAATGTACGATGTAACTACCTACATGGGGATTGATGACTTTGATTACAGCATGGAATGTATATGGAGGGATGACTATTGATATACCAACTACTCACTGTCGGATTGGTTGCTGGCTCTGTGCATCTTGCCGACAGCGATTCGCGCAGACTAACAACTGAGGAAGTTATCGCTCAGTGCCAAGAGAATGCGCAGCGTTCAGTTACAGAGCTTAAGATAGAGACACGGGCTGGTGCCGTAGATTCTAGCGGCTGGCCTATGTCTCACCCATGCAAGTTCTCATACTTTGAGAAAGCTTGTAAGCAGAAGATGTACGAAAGTACTTATCAAAAATGTATCACTACTTTGAAAGGGAGGTAACGTGGGTCTCGATATGTACGCATATAAAGTACCACTACCAGTTGTAGAGAAGTACGTTAGGCACTTGGATGATCCAGTAGGTGATGTTACTGCATATAATTTCCCAGCTCGGAGAGCAGCAAGATACTTCTCTGGCTTTACTGACAAGAGTGACGCAGAGCTTTCATTGATGACAACTAATGATCGTGAAGCCTATTGGAGTTCTTTGATGAAGGCAGACAAACTTGCACATGAGAGTGGCTGTATAGATTCACAGTACCACTACTGGCGCAAGTTCAATGCTCTTCATGGATGGATGGAAGATCTGTGGCGAGAACGTACAGGTGCCGGCGGTGCTGAAGTTTTCAATTGTGCAACAGTAAGGTTGTTTGCTGAGGACATTGCAGACTTAGCCAACGCTAGGGACAAGGATCAGCTCAAACCACGGAGCGGATTCTTCTTCGGAGCAGAGACAATCTATCCTGAGGATCTTGAAAGTCTTGACTCGTTCCTACTGAAAGCCAGCAAAGATGTTAAAGATAATGCAATATTCTACGACTCATGGTGGTGATATGAATAGACTAATGAACTTGCTTGTATCTACGTTTACCGTCTTTGTCATACTGTTGACATTTGGTATGGCATGGGTAATTATGGGTGCGTTGAGGGTGCCTGATGTATACGCCTTCTTCGCTTCTTTGATGTACTCTAGCATCCCGATCTATATCTATATCAGAGATGAGATCAAGGAGCGAGAGTTTGATGGAGGGAATCAAGATGTCGCTATGGTACCGTCTTTGCATATACCTTCTGCTTGCCCTGTTAGCGGTGCATCTGCTAGTAAGGAACGCAGAAGCAGGAAGTCTCCAAGAAACAAAGGAAGCAATGTGCAGTCAGGGGGCTTCAATTCAGGTGGGACAAACGGAGATACCGGTTGACTCACACGGTCATGTACTCCGAGGGGATCTACCTGAGGGGCATGTCTGCAAGTTGAGTGTCACGCTAGGTCACTGTGGTGAGGTGCTCTACATGACATACTTCTCGCAGTGCATGGAGAAGTTAAAAGATCTACCTTATGTTCATAACTAAATCATACGATAAGGAGAAGGGTAATGAAAGTCAATCCATTCACGCCGTTGTTTCAACCAGTAACACCGATCTCCAAGGTCAAGTTCCAGAAGAGTGACACCGGAGCGGGGCCCGAGATGCCAGTAAGAACCAAGAAGTATATCGTTCAGATGTCAAAGCTTTTGGTGTGCGACTATCCAGTAGAAGCAAGCAGCGCAGGAGAAGCAGAGCGCAAAGCACTAGAAGTAATCCACAAGAACCCGGCCTTACTTGAATCAATATCAAGAGTCGAGGGATGGGAGGTCGATGATGTTATCGACAACCTCGGCACTAAGGTCAAGTCTAAAGTCCCACACTTCTCACCTTTTTAACCTCGGGTCGCCGCCCTCTTTCCCTAACGGGAGGGCGACTCCCCTTTCTCATCTTCAACCTTTGGAGATTCCAATGATGACTCGACGCGACTTACGCAAGCAGGTCAGGCGTGACTTCGCCTATACGACCTCGCTTGACACAGATCTACGCAAGAAGTTCAAGCAGATAGCAGCAAGGCAGCAGCAGCAACCAGCTCCACCTAGGGGTTGGGGTAGTACGGACATGACCCAAGAAGAACTTGACGAAGCATACAAACTCATGGGCATGGATTATGAACAAGGAGATCCTTACAAGGAGAAGTCATGACTGATCCAATCAAGAAAGCAATTGAGGACAACAAAAAGTATATCGAGAGTAGCTTGCAAGAGTACTTCGATAACTTGAGGGCCATCAAAGGCGAGACATTCACTGAGATAGTTCGCTACTTATCTGGTGTTTCACATGCGGCCAAGCTCATCTCAATTGGCACACGCAGGGCACCAGAACACGTTCGCGCACCCGTTGGCATGCAGTTCGCTGCGGTATCAGCCGGCGGTGCGACACTCATATTCAAGCTGGCTAACTTCAGTGACGAGGACATTGCAGAAGCAATGCAATGGTGCGAGAAGATAAGCGACACCGTTGACGTAGGCATGGATCGTATTCATGATGAACTAGAGAAGCACCAAAAAGGAGACAGCGATGACTGATAGAGTTTGGCTGAGGGCATTTCGTCCCGGCAACGGACACATTGCGCAGAAGGTTATAGATTTTATGCGCCGTGAGTTTAGTTGGGATGTGGTTTATGACAGTGACTATTCTTGCATCGGTGAGATTCATACCAATGGAGGCACATGGGAAGCAGACTACGATGACATCGAGTGCTGGGATAACCACGAGCTTCTTAATGAGCTGCAATGCAATACATCCTTGACTGCCAACCGAGTTCGTAAACTTGATGAGAAGTTCAACAAGAAGATCGATTCAGTTGGTAGTTTTACTAAAGTTCCATTCCCTAAGGAGAAGAAAGGTGGCGGAGATGAGCACACTGTTCAGTCTGTATGACTACACTCGCAGGAAAGCAACGGACTACCGTAACAATAGAGGGTACTTCAAAGCTTTCATGAAGAAGTATATGTATTCGATGAGCCGCTCGAACGGTAGCAACGTACACCGTAACAAGTGGTTCTGCCTATTGCAGTACGTCATGGAGAATATGACGAGCGATGAGCGCATCCAGATGGTAGCGTGGCTTCGTGGAGTTGTTGATGAGGTTGGCAAGAACTACAAGACCGGTCTGCTTCGCTCTCATTTCACTATGGATATACTTGCTCTTGGTATCCATGCTGGCCCGGGTACAATGAACCTTGAAAGCGGTCGTCCATCCACAGCTTATCAAAAGATAGCTAATCAGTGGCACAATGCTTTCATATCTACTGATCGAGCCCAAGCTAACCACAGTCAAGAGACTTGGTTTAGTAACTGGCTTGGCACATATCACTTCAATCGCGCACACTGCGGTCACTACGAAGTACACGGTGAGGCTTTCCGCTGGCGTGGTAATGACGCAGACTACACTGCGGAGGGTACTTACTGCGGAGAATGTGCGCAGAAAGAACTAGCGAATGGTACCCGTATTCACAACAACCGTAGTCAACTGATCCTCACGTCGTTTGCTGTGCAGATTCATACACGCGCAAACAATACATACATTGATGACAGGCGTACTGCTGGTCTGATATGGAATGACCGCCTTAGTATCTGGTGCGACCAACACTGGACTCCTTACGGCGATCTGTTGGGTAGCTATCACAGCTCTCGCAATCGTGGCTTTGACATCATAGATTCCCCGTGGTTCCGTCAAAACCGCAGGGCATTCGGCATCGAGCTTGAGGTTCAGATCCGATCTGGTCAGTTGGATAAGAAGCTGGCGGCAATCCATGAGGCTGTCAACTACAAGACCCAGCAGACCGGCGAGTACTGCTTCTTCGAGCGCGACGGTTCAATCGGCGAGGGCTTCGAGATGGTCACACAACCAGCAGGTCTCGACGTACACCGGGAACGGTTAGCTTTGTTCCTTAATAATCCTCAGTTGAAGATGGGCTTCCGTTCTCATGAGGGTGGTGCCTGTGGTCTGCATGTCCACGTCGGTCGTGAGTTCCTGACTCAAGGCCAGATCTACCGTGTGCAGTCCTTCCTTAACGATGTCCGTAACGAGGCGTTGATTCGTTCGATTGCCCGCCGTTATGACAATAACTACTGCCGCTTCAAGCCGCACATGGCTAAGTTCACCATACACGGCAAGCACAGTACCGAGCGTTACGAGGCCCTGAACGTCACGAATGCAGAGACAATCGAGTTCAGGATTTTCCGTGGTTCACTGCGATACGAATCAGTAATGGCAGCCCTAGAGTTTGTTAACTCCTTGCTAACCTTCTGCACTCCCGGCGAGGTTTCACTTACTCAGTTTACAGCAATCGGTTTCAAGCAGTGGCTCATGCAACCAGAACGCAAGGCAGAGAATCGTTACCTGCGTTCTTACTTATCATTGGATAGCGGAAATGATAACGAGCAAACCACTCCTCAAGCATCAGCAGCATAACTTCAACCAACTTAACAAAAAGGAATTGACCTATGTGTATTCTCATTCATCAGCCGAAGGATTACTGCTTCACGGCAGAACAGTTAACGGACTTCTACGCAAAAAATCCAGACGGGTTCGGTGCCATCGTCAATCACGGTGATGAGCGCGGCGTTGTAGTTTACAAGCATGTCGGTTCGCTCAAGGAAGTAACTGAGCTGTACTACAAAGAGATCGCATGCTATGAAGCTGTCATCCACTTCCGCATGAAAACTCACGGCGACATTGATCTGCACAACTGTCATCCATACGATGTGGTAGATGGTTTGTGGATGGCACACAACGGTATTCTCTCAAGTGGCAACTCTAAGGATCTAACCAAATCCGACACATGGCATTACATCCAAGACTTTCTTAAGCCTATGCTTGAGCAAAGCCCCGACTCTCTTGAGAATCCGTACATCCGTGGGTACATCGGCGTTCACATTGGCGCGTCCAATAAGTTCGGCTTCATGAATGCTGCTGGCGATGTTTACATTATCAACAAGCATGCTGGTGTTGAGTACGATGGTGTCTGGTATTCAAACACTTACGCATGGACTCCTTGGAAGCACGGATACGAGCAAGCCCCTTCATACAACTACTATGGAGGTGGGACGAACACGTCGCCAAGCACCAAAAGTCGGTACCAAGAAACCAACCACTCTCCCAAAGCGCGGAACCACTACGGCAGCAGCAGTTCGTGGCGTTACTGGAACGAACTCGAAGAAGAAGGCGAGTACAAAAAGTGGGAAGCGGAAGGGTACCGATCTCCTTCGGTCGAACGTAAGCAACAAGAAACCACAACAGCTTCAGCTCAAGCTCAACTCCCGTGGGATGGTAAGGCCAAGGCTCAAGCTAATCGCCAACGAGTACGTCGGGCAAAAGCTAAAGCCAAGGCTAAAGCTAATAAGGCCGCAGTTCAAGCCGGTATCAAACGCGATAATACACCGATGGCCTCTCGGCGCATTAACCCTAAAGTCCGACTATCAACCGAAGCCCTCGCCCGCATCGTTCGCTCAAGCTATAACGCAATGATGACCGAGGATTATCACGGTGTTATTCGTTGGGTAAGTGAGAACCCAATGAAGTGCGCAGCTCTACTGTATGAGATGTACGGTGACGAGTCATCCAAGCAGTTCAACTCAGAAGTTCTGTCTGATCGTATCAACAGCGATGCTAACTACGGTGCAGATTGCGTGATTGATATGTGGGCAGAGCACGAAGATCTTCTGCTTGAGTTGGCTGGCATTGTTAAACCTCACTCTTCGAAAGGAGCACACAGCTATGTGCAGTAAGATGACACGACTATATAGTAAGTTCATAGGCGAGATGGCGGAGAAGGATGTAATACTCCGCTGCTTGTCTAACGTCATGCCCACCTATTGTTTCAGGGTGGGTATCGATAACCTGCCTCGCGAATATGTTTCGTTGTCGGCTAGTCAAGATTGCCCTCTTGATCGGATGGTCAGTCTTATCATCGGCCCCCGTCGCCAAGACTACAGCAACCACTTAGTCACGATGACCGCCGATGAATACAACAATCTAATACGCCGTCGTTCTGGCTTTACTAATGACGGTCGCATGATGGCTTGGCGTAACTACATCATCGACAAGAAGCTGATGTGGAAGATGACCAAGATTGTCTTTGAGCAGATAGCAGGTAGACACATCGAACCAAGCTATCTACCAAACGAGCCGACCTTCAAGGCTCAATCACTTAAGTTCACAGGGAGGGCAGTAGCATGAACACAATGCTAGTAAAGCTTAGCTCTGGCAACGGAGCATCTAATGAAGCACCAGATGATCTAATACCTTGCCATAATCCGCGCTTGTTGGTAGCTCTTCTCAAGCGCACCGCAACCGTAGCAAAAGATAACTTCAGATCTACGGAAGCTGAGATGATGTGGATGTTCAAGCAGGTAGATCTAGTCGAAGAACTTCAGGACAAACTGAAGGAATTCATTATGGCTTCTGCAAAGAAGAGTCGGAAGAGGAAAGCTGCGACGAAGAAGGGTTTACCTCGTAAGGTAAGTCCCGCTGAGGAGAAGGTTTCCGCAACGGCTAATCCACACCCAGAAGCCATTGACGAGGACGATGATGTTCAGTATGATTCACTTGGGCGTCGTCTAAGTCCACGAACAGTAACACGTTCAGACTATGGCAAGAAGCGCACGGGCAAAGCTTTGGAGAATATCCGAGCAGCGCACAAGCGTAAGAAAGCAGAGCGTCGTTTGAAGAGTCGCATGGCTGAGAGTAGTACCTCTGTAGCTATATCGACTGAAGTGTAGTAGAAGTAAACGGCCAGAATATGTGAGGAGACATTCAGGTCAGTCCGGGGGTAGCTAGATCAGTCACGTTACAATCCACCCATCAAGCGTGGAGCGTTCCGTCCTGTGCGCTGAGGCCGGTCATACTGTACAGCCAAGCAAAACCATATCCGCCGTTGGTCGAAAAAAAGCCCGGGGGTTCCATTCAAGGAGTTCCCGGGCAAAGACCTTGTGATAAGGTAGAAGGGTGCAAGTGATTAACTCGCAGAACTATTCTACCACTCCCTCTGGATGTCGCAACCAATCCCACAGCGCATCCATCAAACTGTTCTGTACGGGTGCTAGTGCATCAGCCAACTTCCGTCTGAACTTCCAAGCCTTGTGTTGGGTTAAGCCAACCTTGTCCTTCACTTCTCGAACACTTCGAGACAGTGCAGCATTTTCCAATTGCACATTGTTTAATTCGTATTTAGAAAAACGCTCTCCGAACTTCTCGATCAACAACTTTGCCGCGACGCGTTGCTCCTCTATCGCTCCGTGCAAATAGAAAGCATACGCCTGTTCGTCATCTGGTCTGCGGGAAAGGAAGCTGAAGATCATGCCGACTTGGGCATGTAGGTCGTACTGAGTTAGCCTGTCGCTAGTCGATTCATTGTCCGTCTTGTTGGCTATGTACGTCGCGCTCGGGATAGATATGATTGATGCGTTCCTCATCCTGAAGGCAAACGCTAGTGCCTGATCGGGGGATTTGAACATACTCTACTCCGGGTTCCCATTTAACAAAACCATACTCATCTTCCCACCCTGTACGAACGGCAAGCACCATACTAGAAAACCCGGGATGGTAACAGAGTTTCTCTTCTCTTACCAACCTCGGGTATTTGTCATTGAACTTCACCGGTGTCAACCCATTCTAGGTAGCGGTCTCTAATGAGTTGCACAAGTTGTGGATCACGATAGCCATAGATATCAGGAATACGAAGGTTAACAATTGGTTTTACCTCTCTGGTTGGGAGTCTGTCCAAGATTGCGTGGACTCGTTCGAAGTGCTCGGTGTCGGCGCAAATGATTTCATCTGCCCAATCAAGCAAGTCATGCGATAGCGGTATCAGCGCGTACTCATAGACGCCGGCGCTTCTCGTATTATAATTGAAAGGCTCCGCCGACAGAACCACCTGCATCGTTGGCGACCGCAGCATGTTCGCACTACAAAGGCACAGTACCCTCTTGGTTTCACCCTGCCACTCATTATCATATACTCTTGGCATTATATATCCCAATCATGTTGTTTATATACCAACACAAAACCAGCCATAGTTAACTGACAAGTCATCGCTACACTCCAATCGTGTTCAGCTAGTACGTTGTCCATTACATCTGTCAACCTGACTACCACTACCCACGGCGACCGATCTTCCCGCATGAATAGTACTGGCTTACGTCCGGTATCTCTTGCTTGTGTACACGTCTGCTTCCAGAAGTTCTCTACGTCGCCCCATGTAATCTGAGCATACCGCTTTACCTCTGGTGCCCAGCCTTCCAGCCCCTTGATATCATAGCCACCATCTCTGGTCTGGTCAAGGTTTCTTTCCAGCTTCAGCTTTGGTATCAGCTCTTGCAGTATGCCAATGACCTCACGCTCCGCTGACTTACCTTTAGCTCGGCTGTTTATTTTTCCCATCTTGACCCCAATTGATGATCGTGATACCACGCTGAACCTTAGACCAGAAGCGGCTGTTCTCTGCCACCCCTATCTGTTCAACCTCTTGCTCGACGTGGTTCTTGTATAGAACGAATCGAGTTTCGGGGTGCTCACATCTCCCACACTCTAGCATTTCTGTTTTGTACTGTGGTGTGCAGTCCATACAGAATGTGCCTAAGTTGTCACTCGGGTTAGACGATGAGTTCATCAAAGCATTATAATCTTCGTACTGCTCTTTCGATTGAAAGCACAGCGGGAACCAACCTTCACCCCTGTTTAGTACTTGACGTGGACTTCTTGCACGTCTTGTTTGTGCTGTTCCTTTAAGCGCCATAGGATTTTTTCTCGAACCTTTCGTCTGCTCGTAATGTACGCCAAACTTCTGCTCTCATCTCTAGTGCGCGCAGGTCGTAACGCAGTCTCTCTTCTGCTTCTACGGCTTCTCGTAGCCCTGATAAAAATTCGATATACTCGTCGGCGGCGTAAGCCTCGCGCTCCTGAGCCGCCGCAGTCTTGAACCCATCACGGTCTGCTTGTCGCATTAGAATTGCGAACTTGCTTTTCTTGAACTCTTCGATGTACGTTCGACGAGCACGGGCTTTGGCGTACTCTTCCACCTTCTCCCTGTACTCATGAAGCAATCGTTCAATGTCGTTATCCATTTACTAGTCTCTCTTTCAATGCTTTTGGTATCTTGGGCTTTGGGCACCAACCAATACAATCATCAGTCCACTGACCTATGATGCAGATGCCGCCGGGGTTGAGTAACAACATGCTCGTCCCCTTTGGCGGCGGGTAAACCTTTGGGTCTTTGAAGTACAACTCATCTGTTGTTGACTGCTTTGTACCTTCAATGTCGCTGCCCGTCATCCCCGCCATCCTCTACTTCCACATCATCGTAATAGTCTGGATCGTTCACGTCGTAGTCAGAAAGTAGATGATCCATGACTTCCATCAAGTTGTCATCCTTTGTGTTACGATAAGCCCTCATCAAAGTACACATCATAGTAATCAGCGATATGTACTCTGCACAAGCGGCAGATAAATCCTCGTAACTTACTCCGTGTTCCTCTTCATTCCATAGCTCGGCACTCATCATGCCCACCCATGTATAATCCAGCCAACCAATACAACCAACCACAACAACCGAAGAACATCATCAATACCGCAGCGGATCTTATCCCACATCTTAGCCTCTCTGTTTGATTAGGTCAATAGCTTCCTCGACGGTCTTGCACTTGCGGATCGCTTTAATAACCTCATGGCGTTCGATGCCACAGACGTACTCAGCGAACGTCTCTATCGCTCCGTGCAACTCCTCGTCCTCACCCTCAAACCCCATCTCTTTCACGGTATGTTCCGCAATTCGGATTATTGTTTCCATTGTGAATGATGGTGGCAGGTAGAATAATCTACTGCGCCTAGCCATTTACTACCCCTTGTACTCAATGACTTCCTCATCCCACATCTTCATATAAGTTTTGCATATCGCAGTCAGTATGAAGTCCCTCTTCTCCTGCTTGTCCATCCTTGTGCCTTGGTCATAGTTGAAGTGGCAGGTATAGCAAAGCCACGCCATCATACCGTCGTGTGCCTTGATACCCTTGCCCTTCCCATGCTCAAGCAAATTGCTGTGCGCTGCAACAGTCGTACCATTTTCGGTACCACACATGACGCACGGTTTACCTCTCGCGCCGGCAAGTAGCTTCTTGTTCCTGTACATCAATGCCGCGTGTTAGGTTTTGAAAACTCAGCCAACTCTTCTTCGCTGACGGGGGTGGCATCCTCAAAGGCTTTGCCAGACTTGAACATCTCAATAGTCTCGCGCTTCAGTTCCTCGATTTCTTCCAGCGATACGCCAGCCTCTATCAAAGAATCAAAGCAACCCTCTTGGAAAACAAGCTCCATCTCCTTGCCTTCCGGTGTCACAATCTTAATGGTGTCTGACATTTGTTACCTCATGAAGTCGCCAACATAATTAACAGGTGTATCGTACCGCCCTGATTGGTGATCCCATGTTAGGTTGGTACTGCCCAACTGCCCTAGCCAACGAGACCGTATCTTCTGGATATGGATCTCACTTGGTGCCCCCTGCACAGACTTATCTCTATGTACTGCAATAATATTATCAGCTTTATTAAAGAAGTGCGCACTTCCCGCAACATCGTACCCCGTAGGAACCGGATACTTACCGTCCATCCCCTTCTGCAACTTGGTAGGGTGGGCGACTAGCCAGATGTGTACCCCCATGTTCCTAGCAAAGCTTCGCATCTGTGCCAAAAACTCTGAGATGTACTCGGTCTCGGATATGCCTTCCTTCCTGTGGGTGTGGGTGATCTCGTTGTAGGGGTCGATGATTAGCCCCTTCATGCCGTACCGCTTGACCAATAGTTTCGCTTTTGTTAACAAAGACTCAAGCGTCCTATCCTCTGGCATGATGAACTTGAAGAATGTGTTCACCCACTCCTTAGCTTCATCATACTCTTCTTTCGACATTTTGTGAAGCCTCTTCCCAGCATATTTTTCCATCAGCTTCGAGGCGTGGTAGCTTATGGGCTGGTTCTCTGGTGAGCAGATGCCTGTTATCCAGAAGTGTTCTCTGGTCAGGTTCATGACTAGGGCATCCAGCCACTCGGACTTACCCATCCCGGGCACCCCTGTTACCAGTGTCCATTGTCCGGGTAGTGGGCGGTAGAAGTCATCGACGTTCTTCCATCCTGTTGACACACCCGCTGGCATCCCATGTTCAAAGATCTCGTCCAGCTCAACACCGAAGTCATTGAGTTCGAAGATACCGTCAACAGGGTATGGTGTTGCCGCTTCTATGATCCGAGCAAGTTCTTCTTTGCCATACTTTACAAGAACATCATTCGCATCCTTCGCGTCGTCAGGCCACCGTACCGTATAACATCTATCCTTGCCAAGCCGACGGGCGAGTTCTTCTTCAAGCTTACGCCCCGGTGCATCAGCGTCCACCGCAAGGATGAACTTCTCCACCTCATCGATACGCGTATCCTCGATGTCCAAGAACGAGAATTTCTGCGTGAGGTTCTTAGCATTAGAAGTCGGCGCACCATCGGGAACTGAGACGCAATGTCTAAAGCCAGCGACCTCAAGCGCCAACGCATCGAATTCGCCTTCAACAATAATCGTTTGTTTCGGATCGATATCGTCGTATTTATACCAAGTTCGTTCACAGCCTGACTCCTGTGTGAAGTACTTGTTCTTGTCGCGATACTTGACGTTCACGATCTTGCCTTCCTTTATGTAAGGGAAAGCCATAACCGGAACTTCTTCCTCGCGCTGAGGCATGTACTTTTTGGTGAATGAGATTTGATTTCGAGCGGCTACTTCAGGGGTGATCCCGCGCTCTTCAAGATACGTTAGTGCCTCTTGTGGTAAGACACTAAGTTTTACTTCGGGGTTTCGATACTTCGGTTGTACCACTGGTAACGCTCCCTTCTTCTTGGTGCCCAATGCACCTGACCAACCACAATGCCAGCAGTTCCATAGACCTTCGTCTACATTCACATTAAGGCAAGGATAGTTTTTCTTTTTTCTTGTAGGACTACACTTAGGGCACACGGTCTTTACTTGACCACTACCCCTTACTTGGATTCCATAATCTGAAAATGTTTGCATGTCCCTATCATAAATATTTTTTTTGTGTTCGTCAAATTTATTTTTTGTCCTAAGGACATACAATAAATTTTGAACAATAAAAACCTAACCCCATAAAGGGGTGTATCCAAAAAGGATGGCACTCTCGTTTATTCCCATGTGTTTGGGTTTTATCCCCTACCTTCGTGCCTGAGTCGGGAGCGTCGGGTCGATCAACGCCGGGATGCGAATAATACCACAACCCGTCCCCCTAGATATAGACTCTTTCTGACATCCGATGCCATGATGAGAATTGTTCTCATTAAAATTTCATGCAATGTCAGAAAACTAGGGTAAAAGTGTCAGGCTAGGTTTACACTGTCCGAAATGTGTGTACATTGTACGGACAAAACGTAGGTACTTATTCAGAAATACCTACAATTTGTTAAGGCTATATTACGAAAAGATATAAAGGATGGTCACAATAAACCTAGATCTTGTGACATACTACGTCTCTCTTCAACACGGAGGCTATGTGAATCTAGTGAAAACCCTACCCGAAGTCAATGCGTCAGGCCAGCAAAAACTACAAGGTCTGCACGTTTATCAAGGCATCCATCAGGTGATGGCGGCATTCTCAGAGCAGGGAATCGGCAAGAACAGTAAGAACGAAAGCCAAGGCTTCAAGTTCCGCGGTATTGACGATGTGCTCAACCGGCTGTCAAAACATCTGGTCGAAGCTAACCTTGTAATAATCCCACAAGTACTCAGTCGTGACGTTCATGAGCGCACCAATGCTCGGGGCAACGCCTTGTTTTATGTGACATTGAACGTAGCGTACACTATCAAGTCTGCTGTTGACGGTAGTGAAACTACGGTGGTCACAGTTGGCGAAGCTATGGACTCAGGCGACAAGGCAACTAACAAGGCACTGTCAATTGCGTACAAGTATATGGCGTTCCAGTTGTTTGCTATCCCAATTGATGAGGATCCAGACAAGCATACCCACGAAGTCAAGGGTAAGGCCGCCGCTCCCACGATGGATGACGAGGACGAAAAAATAATTACGAAACTTCTTGACGAAGCCGGCATGAGTATGGAAGAATTGCTGGGCATCTACAAGGTTGGCTCGTTTGGCGAAATAGCTAAGGCTCAGTTCGCTACCATTGCCGGCAAGTTGCAACAGAAAATCAAATCGAAAGGTGAATAAGGTATGGCTCAGTACAACAACATTGCAATCTTCAAGAACAAGCCTAGCGACAATCCTAAGGCACCCACCCACAACGTAGCTATCGAGTTTGCTGATGGCACCAAGTGGCGTGGCGGTCTGTGGCCTCGCACTTCTAAGGGTGGTATGCAGTACCTATCTGGTAATCTTGAGCTTGATGACGGCGAGAAGCCAGAGCGTCAGGAGCGTCAGGCTCCGAAGAGGCAGGTAGAAGAGGACTTGGTGGATTGGTAATATGCTCCACGAAATAGACCGCAAGAAAACTAAGCAGGTCAAGGTTAATCAAGAGATGTACGCGATTATCCTTAAGCTGATTGGGAATGGCGCTCACAGTGCTCATGATGTAGCCAAGCATGCTGGGTGCCATTTGTTGACCGCTCAGTCTCTAATGAACTGCTTCAGAAAGCACAAGTTGATTCATGTGTGTGGCTGGATAAAAGATACCAAGGATCGAGATTCCATCCCTGTGTATCGGTGGGGTGAGAACGAGGATGCACCTCGAACAAAGCTTACCGCATCCCAGCGCACAGCGAGGTACAAGGCCAAGAAAGCTGGTGGCCTCGGGCCGATTCAGAAAAAGAATCAGTCCAACAAGGCAATGAAACTGTTGATGGTGTAATGGGTCAGAGTGGGTGTTCATCATATTGCACATGTGCCCGGGTGACGCTCTGACTGTCTTGTAGTTAGATCCAATGCGAGGATCGAAAGTGCCCGGGGTTAACTTCCTACTAGTCTGTGTGCTTGATGGGCGCGCCGGCTAGTCCCAGCCCATAACGTCAGGGTAATGTGCATCGGCGTGACTGCGGGAGAGACCGCACACTTCCTTACACTTTGTGAAAGTTTCCGATGAGTCCGACACAATACAAGCACGGTGATCTTCCTGACAAGGTAGACCTGCAAATGATTCGTAACAAGATTGTTAACATGGAGTACATAACTCGCGGCACCTTGACAATATGTCTTGTTGAAATGCAGAATGGATTCAAGGTTATTGGTCAGTCTGCTTGTGTTGATCCCGCGCTTTACAGTAAGTCAAAGGGTGAGATACTTGCATTCAACGATGCCATTGACAAGCTGTATAGTTTTGAGGGATACTTGTTGGCAGAGCAGCGCAAGAATTATCGCGACTTGGTTGGTGTGCCTAAGTACCCATACGAGATAGCCAAGAGTTCTTGCGGAATAATGAGAGAAGAGTGGCGAGAACCAGACATTATTCATTCGCACTATTACTACGAAACAGACCGGAACCAACCATTGAATCCAGTACACGACAGTGAACATATCTAACGTACACGGCTTACCGCAAGCATTTGTTGAAGCGGTCAAGAACGATCCATACTCGGCAGGTAACAGTAACATATCTGTTACTAAGCTGATCGACTCTCCTCAGCGTAGGGTTCTCCTGAAGAAATACAGGGAGCATATCGTTGAGGATGCAAGCGAACGAGTATGGTCTCTTCTTGGTCAGGCTGTTCACACAATCCTAGAGCGTCAAGACCAAGGCAAGTCTGTCATTGCAGAGGATCGCTTGTACGCTGACGTTGCCGGCTGGAAGATCTCAGGCCAGTTCGACCGCATGGACTTGCGTGATGGTGTGCTCGACGACTACAAGGTTACGGGCACATACAAGGCAATGATGGATGAGCACGTTGAGTGGGAGCGCCAGTTAAATGTTTTGCGTTGGCTGGCTGTGGTCAATGGGTACACTGTCAACAAGCTGCGCATTGTGGCTATCCTTCGCGATTGGCACAAGTCTGGTTTGCTTCGTGACCCCAATAACTACCCACCGATTCCGGTAAAGATTATTGAGATCCCAATGTGGGACATAGGTGAAACCAAGACCTACGTTGACAACAGGGTATGGATTCATCAGATGGCTGAAGATGGTGAGGTCAAGCCTTGCTCTGACGAGGAGCGTTGGTTTAGTGGTAACTCCTACGCTCTGATGAAAGAGGGTGGCAAACGAGCAATCAAGATCTTTGAGAGGAAAGAGGATGCTGAAGAAAAACTCACTGACGGATGTTTTGTTGAGGAAAGGCGGGGTACATATAGACGATGTGCAGACTATTGTGAAGTCTCGGAGTTTTGTGAACAGTACCGACCTGACCGGCAAGATACTTCTGCTGCCGAGTGGTAGAACTATCTCGGTAGTTGAGTCAACAGGTCGCGGCACATGGATCTGTATGTACGATGCACCACCAGTTAAGTCAAGCGAGATGATTCGCATGACGAAGCAAGATGCTTACGACTCAAGACGTATCGAGTTCAAGCATGAATTTTTAATCAAGTATGGAGAAGAGCTGGAATGGATACAGGAAAGCTAATGGATGTCTCTGATGCCTCTGCTTATTTTGGGCTTTCAGAGTACACGGTTCGCAAGATGGCTAGGGATGGAATCATTCCCGCCGCCAAGATCGGACGTGGTTATAGGTTCAGGAAAGATGACATAGATTCTTTCTTGCAGCAGCAGTACAAAACTTTGCAACACCAACCGGAGACTGTATGACAAACGCACACTTCCCCGATGAACAGCAGTTCAGAATGTGTAACGAGCTAGTTCAGATGTGGATCAATTACACGCACGACAATCCAGAGTTAATGCTTGGCACCCAGCTTCGTGCCTTTGGTGTGTGTGCTGCACTGGCTATGCGGATCTGCGACTTAGAAGAAGGCGATCTTGAAGAAGCTATTCAGGCTCTATCTGAAGTTACCTCTCAGGTTTACAAGAACGCTGGTGACAAAGTAATGGCAGCTACCCTACAATAATGCAGAACTGTATCAAGTGCGGGACAAAGACTGCCGTATACGATTCAAGGCTGACAGTTGATGGAGATCTTCGCCGCAAGCGCAAGTGCCCGAATTGTGGTTTCAGATACGCAACAGTAGAAATACTGGATGATATTGACATCGCAGTTCGTGGCCCTAAAAAGCTGGTAGAGACAGCAGCCAAGCCACCAGAGGTAGTCCAAGCAAAGCGTGGGAAACCGCAGCCCACCAAGAAAAAGAGAGAGGATCTTGACGACATGTATGAAGAGTACGATCATACGTCTGACGTTCAGGATGCAATGAGAGACCTAGGTTTGGGAGACTTCACATAATGAGATTGCAAGAATTCAAAGATGCGCTGGACAGGGCGGCAGACTACCACTACGATATGTCACGCAGCTTGCTGAAGAAGTTGGGGGAAAGAGATCAGGAGATTATCCGACTGCGAACTCTTTTGATTGAGCATGGGATTGACCCGACGCAACCCACCCGCCAGATTGAAATGAACTTGGCCGAGCTAGGCAATAGGTTCAAGTCTATGGAGAAGCAGCTTGACAACATAGACAGGAGTGCGTGGTGATAGGCGATATGATTATATGGGGGTTCTTTGCCGCCTTTGGTTCTATGGGGGCGTATTGGGTAGCGGATAAGGTCAAAGATGATAAACCAAGCAGTAATACAGCAGTTGAACGAAACGCGTCGAAGGTTCAAGGAACGGTTCGAAGCGGCGATAAGGCTGAATGCGAAGGATCGAAAGATTCTGTACAAGAAGTGGCGCGCTGAGATTGGGGATGATGCTGCACGGGAGACTGCGAAGTTCGTAGAGTCTTACAAGAAGGGTGACGACCCCAAGACTAGGGATGGTATCAAGTGGGAGCAGATCAATGATGCCTATGAAGAAGTAGATTTGTTTGACATGAGACGCAAGGACTTGATATGACAATCATCGTTTGGGATGGAAAGATCCTAGCGGCGGATAGACAGGCAACAAGCAGTGGGATAAAGCGCGAAGTTACCAAGATCAGAAAGATAGGGGATAGCCTGTATGGAGTATCTGGTTCCTTTGATCGTTGTATGGCTTTGTTCCATTGGGTTGAGAATGGCAAAGACCCCGAGAAGTGGCCGGCGTTCCAGCGCGACAGCGAGGATTGGGTATACATGTGCGAGATCGCACCCGGTGGCATCGTCAAGAAGTACGAGAGGGAACCGTACCCGATGTATATTGAGGAGACGCAATACGCACAGGGTTGTGGGCGGGACTACGCTATGGGCGCGATGTGGATGGGGGCAGGAGCAGTAGACGCAGTGAAGGCCGCATGCCAGTATGATTCTAACTGCGGCATGGGTATTGACATATTGGCTCTGGATGATTCAGACTATGTATTCACCATCAAGCCAAACACACCTAGTGGGGGCAAGAGCGATGTCCGACCTTTCACCAGAACTTGAGCACGTCCTATGGGAAGCTCTAGCTCAGATGTTGATTTATTTGTTTTCTTTCGCCGGGATAGTATTCGCAATGGCAATTGCTTGCGCAGCTTTCCTCTTTGTTGTTAGTCAAATAATTGGAATCATAGTGGGGAAAAATGATTGGGATAAATGACGAAATCGCTATGGAGGCTAGACGGTATGGGCAGTCAATTGGCGAAGAAGCTTTGGCGGAAGCGGCAAGTTTTACACGCGAACAGTTGGAACGGGAATACTCAGAGGCCGTGGCTATGGCAGCCTACTACGCAAAGTTGGAGTCCCGCATATCGGCTGTTCCTCGTATGTGTTTTGACTCTATCCGCCAAGCACTTCTGTCGATACGCGCAGACGAATTGCTCGACCAAGCTCAACGAGCTGAAGCAGAAGGGTGGCCGCTCAGCAAACATGTTACTGTACGAACCACCCCTCTCCTAACACTGCTATCAAGGTGCATGTTGATGGTTGGAAATACTACCGAGGCGGAGGAGCAGGTTCACCGTCGCCGTAAAGAATAGTATCTCTCCACCCAGCTTCCAGTGCCTTCTTGACCAGCCGCGCATTGTAGCCACGCTCAAGGTCATTGACGCGATTCCGAACCTCGACTTTGTATTCGTCTGAGACTTTGGGGTCGCGTTCTATTTTGGCGGCAGACTGACGAGCAGACTTGATTGCTTGCTCATTGGCTTGAGACAGAGCTTTCAATTTTGCCAACTCAGGATAGTCGCGCTTCATCTTCGCTTTCTCCTCTGGAGTTGTGTCAGGCTGTTTCCAAGATTCCCACATCGTGTCAATTGTAACCTTGAGGTTACGAACTGCTGAGGAATCGAAACCTTCAGCTTCCGCTTTTGCCTTGAAGCGGTCTAAGAATGGCACCGGCATATCCTTGGTCTCTTCTCCCCTTGCTGCTTTGATGGACACACCTGCTGCGTTGTATGCCTCAGCGAATAGGCCGGGGACATACGACTTAATCATGTGGTCTACCATTGCGGGATTGACATCTACCAGACCCGGGGTGTACCTAGCGTTCTTGTTGGTGCCAACTTCCACCAGCGATTGCATAGCCCACTTCGAGATCGGGTTGACCGAATCAAAGTGCATGTACGCGTTCGCCTCTTTGATGTCAGAGTAAGGACTTTGCGCCTTGTAGATCGGAGCGCCGAACCTGTTCTCGTTCATCAGCCATTCAGCAGCCGGCACAGCGATACTAGGTGTAATCGTCTTGATGCCCATGCCCATCAGAGATTTCGAATCTGCGCCAGAACCAATTGGCGAGAACGAGTCGAATGCTGCTGACATAACTTTCAGAGCAGCTTCGCCTGAAGGCATGTGTCCATGCACCACATCGTACATGTACTGACCTGCTGCGGAGAACACGTTCCAGCCGTAAGCCACAGGGATCGAGCCGCCGACAACTCCCGGCAACCAAGTCAAGCTAGTGTTGCGTTTGTAGCCAGCAACCATATCGATTGTGTCTACGCCCGGATGATCTTCGTCATCTCCGCTGAGGGCTCTAGCAACCATAGTTGACAAGAAGCCAAGACCCATCCAGACACCAGCGGTTGTACCAAAGCGTCCCAAGTTGCCAGCTTTGAGATCCTTGAACATACGCATCGTGCCCTGTACTGCTGGGTTGAAGAACACATACATACCGCGCAAGGCTTTGCTGGTTCCCTTCATGTTGAAGTTGACTGTCAGTTCTTTGGCGTACCGTGCGGCAACTTCGCGGGACTTACCGGCTTCGCGCAGAACCTTGTACGCAGCAAGACGCGGAGCAATCTCGCCAGCCATACCAACCAGTTCCACGCTGGCGGCGAGTTCCTTGATTGCAGCTAAGGTCATTCCGGTAGCACCACCCTTGTTGGCGTTCATTGCGCTCTGCATATTTTGCAGAGACATCTCAACGCTACCCCTGTCAAGGAAGTAGGTGCCGGCACCATCCTCAAAGAACTCTTCGATTAGCTTGGCATCTTCGGCACTCATCGGATACTTGGTTTGCATACGGTCAACCATATTGCGGAACCGGCCATCCTTGACATTAGCCCAATCGTAAAGAAGGTGTCTGGTTGCAATCTTGTAAGCTCGACCGTATGCCTTGGTCATCTTACTAGCGAGAGCAGCCCCGACTTCTGGGTCAGCGGCCATATTCGAGTAGGCTGTTTGTATGTCTCGGATCATGTTGATCGGGATCCAAGCTGGGTTCCAAGTAGTGACCATCTGGCTGAAGAACTGAGCCCACTTAGCCATATACTCTACGACAGCATTACTTCTTTGGATGTCCATGCCAGTGATGGATTGGAAGAATGGCAGACCACCGTTCTTGAATACCATACTGATGTTCTTGCCACCGACCTTGACCACTACCTCGTTAGGATCGCGGCGACCGGACAACTCAACCATACTGACGTAGCCATCGGGGGACAGTCTTGCAGTCATGACAACTTGCTCGTTCAGGTTGCGCAGGGCACGGGCAGCTTCATCCGGTTGGATTGCACGGCGCTCCTCGGCCTGACGGATACGCTGAACGATCTCAGCCAGTGCGTCATCCGAATCGATCTCGCCACGCTTCATGCGCTCCTTCAGACCAACCAAGAAGTTCTTGCCAGCCCGCACATCATCCTTGTCGGTACCGAGGATCTTCAGGATCTTGTTGTCAAAGTTGAACTTCTCGATGTTGACGCGCTGCACAGTCTCAATCGGATTCACCTCGACGTAGGTCTTGTCAGGGTTCTGCTCGAACATATCGAGGATGGCTTGCAACGGACGGTTCTTCTGGCCACGGATGATTGCCGATAGGTAGGAGTTCATCGTGTTTTGAAGTACGTCAACTGCTACGGTGCCGCGGCCTGTCGAGCGGATAATGTCCGTACCACGCACGTTGAATGCGCGACCGCCCAACTGAGTAGTGTCGAACTTATCCAGATCGGTCTCGGTATTACCAGACAGATTGACGTAATGCTTGTACCGCTTCAGCGCCTCGTACTGGTACTTCGAGATCATGCCTGTCTGCAACAGATAGTTGAGTTTATCTGTTGACATCTGATCCATCAGCCGGCCAATGATTTCCAAATCGTTCATAGCCGCTACATCCCAAGCGCCGTTATTCCTAGAACTGAGGATTTTCTGCGCATCCTTTGTAGTTAGACCGGAACCTTTACGGTTGTCAGGATTGATTGCCGAGATGGTGGAGTTACGCTCTTCTGCGTGACGTGCCATCAGGAACAGATCAACGTCCTCAATTGACAACCCGCGCTCACCAAGACGCTTCAGGGTTTTCATGATCGGGTACATGTAACGACGCTTGTAGTTATCAATATAATAACCAGTGCGCGACTCGTACTTGACCAGATCATCAATGACAGTGTTGGACTTGCCAGACATCATCATCTGGTGTGCCACCTCCCAGATCGGGAGGAACCTGTTCTGAGCACCTTGACGAACCCAGCGGTAGAACTTCTTCCACGAAGGATCGTCCTCATTCCAAGTCTTGATCTTCTCGATGTTCTCGGGGCCGATGTAGCGCAGGGTCTCGCGGGCACGGGCTAGGCGCACAGTACCGTGTTGCTTCATCATGTCGTGAGCAATCTGAAGGTCGTCGGTAGTAGTGATGTTGTAGTCACCCGAGTTGATAGAGTCGGCACCCGGCTTGATCGTGAACACAATCCAATCGCCAGTGATCGGGTTGACCCGTGCGTATGCGGTGATCTGACCGTTGCGGTAAGCGTAGCCTTCGACCGGCATTTTCTTGCGATCAAAGGACATGCTATCGTTAGGTTGCCCGCCAAGAGGCGAAATACCGTTTGACTTAGCACTTTCAGTTACACCTGACAGGATGCTTGACACCTCAGTGTTGGTCGAGGATCTTATCCAATCGGCAACAGCAGGGAATCCGTTCTTGTCCAGCCAGTTTGCGAACTTAGTGTGTATAGTGTGTATTGCGGTATCGCCAAGTACGGCATAGGTAGCCTCGGCAGTTGTGGTCGGGATGCCCATAGCACGGCGCTCCGCGATCAACTTGTCTGCTGCTATGATCGTCTTGCGGTTCAGGCGGTACTGGTTATCAAGGAACGTCTTGAAGGAGTCGCCCATGAAGCCGCGGACACCGAACTGACCGTAGATCTCATTGAACACGGCAAACTGCGTATCGGTATCACCATCAAGGAAGTCACTGAATAAGTACATGTGACCTGTCTTGGGATCTGTTGCAGCCTTGAACCCGCTTGCCGCAAAGCTGGATTGGATACGAGCCCGTACATCATCAGGCAACTGGTTCGGGTTTTGCACTACGGTGTGAGCTGGTACGTTTTTCCAATTACGGAACATCTCAGTCACAGACTCGATAGTGTTCAGGGCTGGCAGGACACCGGAGTTGGTGCCGCGCTTGAACCTGATGCTGTCGTCGTAGCCAATGTAGTTACCGTCATCGTCGAGTTCTTCCTCGGTGCTCATCTGGTCTGGGGATTGTGCTAAGCCCTCGTCCTCGCCAGCGCGACGGTTCATCAGCTCACCGATAGTTTCAAATTCGGCACCACCGGCCTTAGCCATTTCCGCAAACTCATTAGCCTCGAACGCAGCTTGCATGATTGCAGGTAGCTGGTTCTCTTCTGCCTGAGAAATTTGTGTACGGAAGTCGGTATAAACCTTTGGAGACAAAAATCTCAAACCATCAATCTGAGAATACAATGCCGACTTCGTTTTCATTTCGACAGCACGACGAGCCTCGCTGGCCTCACGCTCCTTGAACTCGGCGTATGCTTCTTGTTCTGCTTTTGTCAAGAAGTTTGCAAACTGCGGCCCAAGGTCGGGGCGAGATTGTTCAATATACTGAACATCTTTGAACCAAGCCCTGACCGGATCTTCGAACTCCATCTTAATCATCTGGCGGCGGTCGCCCTCAGGGATGCTGTCTGGATTGCGCATCTCGTTGAGGGTGTAGTTCAGCGGCAGTGCGTGGGGGAAGGCATTTTCCATTGAGTTGAACTCACCTCCCCAAGGATCTTGCCTTTCTTGCAATCGCTTACGCAGCTCGGTGGTTTGCTTCTTCCAGTTGCGGTACGACACCATCTCGCCTTCGGTCAGGTCAATCACGCCCTCTGGCACAGCATCAACGGCACGGAACCAAGCGTCACGCGCAGCCATAGCTGAGTTCGGGAATCCTTTGACCCACTCATTCAGAGGATAGTTGACAGCGATGTTGCCACTGATGTCGATCCATGCCTTAGGTACAGGAACACCGCGCTGACGCATCGCATCGTACAGTTGCATCTGGCCAATCTTGTTGACCTTGATTGCCTTGAGCGCGTCGTCCATCGACATCTCTTTGCGCTCGACAGCATCAAGTAATGCAAGTGCATTGCGTCTCTGGTCATCATTGAGGTCAAGCTCAGCCTGAATCTCATTGAATCCGGGGTACTGTTCTGGTTCAGTCTTGGTAACAACCTCACGCTGACCAATGTTCTTAGCGTCACGCAGTTGTTCTTCTGCCAATTTGCGCAGCTCACCATCACGAAGAGACTTCAGATCAGCCTCGGACTTACCGACTGCTGCTTCTATCTCATTCGAACTGTAGCCAACTGCTGCCATCTCCTGACGAACCTTGGCAAGCTGATCCAATCCACGGTCTGCGTTGTAGAGTAATGCACGGACGCGGTTGTTGTGGATGGTCGCGTTCTCTTCTGCCAGACGATCAGATTCGGCACGGGCGGCTTCTGCTTTGGTGCGCTTCTCTGAGGCTTCGGCTTGGGCTTCTGCACCACCGTACATGCCAAGCTCTGCCATCTGGGTCATTACACCGCCAGTATCGTCAGCCAGCAAGCCACGTTGCTTTTCCTCTCCCATCAAGGCGGCGGCGCGTTCTTGGGTCTGAGTCTCGCGGAACGCACGGGCACCAGCAATAGCCAGATCCTTACGCTGCTGCATCATCTCCTCAACGCGACGTGTTACGCCCGACGTAATACTTTCGATCTGTCGGTCGAACATGGAGCGCTTGGACTTGAGGGTTAGGCGCTTCTGCTCATCAGATTGGAACTGTGCTTCGCTGACACGCTTCTTACGCTCTGAAGCAATCTGCGCTGCAAGCTCATTGAAGTTCTCACCAAAGGCTGATAGGTTGCCAGCTTTGAAAGCCTTAGCTGCTGCTGGAATATTGCCAGCGCGGAGCAGATCAACTGTTTCCAGCATTGCGCGGTAGGCGTTCTCAGCATCAACCTCTTCCTGTGGCCGGCGCATCGGGACTTCGGCCTCCTCCGCAATGGGAGCAACCTCCTGAGTCTCGATCTCATTGAAGTTCAGGCCAGTTTCTTTCCACAGGTTTGCAGCCTTGAACGCAGCGGCAGCCTCAGAACGCTTGCCTTCCTTGAGAAGAGACCTGACGTTTTGTAGTGCTTCTGCTTGAGTTGCGTTAAGTTGTATGTTGTCTTGTACGGACGTACCAGCGGCTTGCTTGTTGATGGCATCGTTCAGGAACCCAACCATCATATCTTCAACTCTCTGAAGATCTTTGATGGCGTTGCGAACCATCTTCTCCCTAGTCCCAAATTGGGACATACGGTTAATCATCTGACGAATGATGTCGATGATCTTCTCAAGCAGAGTGGGTTGCACTTCCGCCATCTTCTTCCAGAACGACTGCTCTGCAAACAGAACGCCAAGAACGTCGGCAACAATCTCTTCGGCTAGGATGTCCTCTTTGTAGCCAACCTGACGCAGTTTCTCACGCAGATCCTCGGTGATGTCGCCATCAAGGAAGTCCTGCATTGCAGCAATAAGGTTGTCTGCGGCCTGACGATCACGGCTGGCAAGCTCATGGAACAGCTCATGCCCAAAGACAACGAACTCGCCGCCTTGGGATGTGGTACCAAAGTTGATACCAATAACCCCTTTGCCCATCGAGATACCCTGACGGGTGCTGACCAGACGGTAGGGATCACCCTTCCATGCCCAACCCTTGAGTTGAATCCCCAGAGCATCGGCCAGCTTTTGCATTGGGGCTGGCAGGGGGACGATCTCGTAGTCGGAGCGGGTAGACTTGCCATCGGTGCCTTGGCGGCGGTTGTCCCAATTGACAAGAGCATCCCTGAACTGGTCGTCTGTCATCGTACCGTCAGACATGCGCTTGTCACCGAACTCCGTCAACACCTCCGTAACGGGCTTCTGCGGGGTCTCCTGAACGAGCGTGGTCTGGGTGGCTATGGGTGTACCGCCAATGCTTTCGACCTCACCAGCGGGCTCCTGTGAAGCCGTATGGCCTCCTTCTGATAGGACGGTCTCTAGGCTGGGGCCGTACAGTAGGCCGCCGAACACGCCACGGGCTACGGTTTCAGGGAATCCCTGATCCACCATTTCCTGTACGGACAGCTCGGCTTGCTGACGACGGTAGTTCTCTGGCAGTCCCTCTAGGTTCTGAGCACGACGCTTGTAGCCACGCAGACGGTTGATCTGCTCTTCCATCGACATGTCGGTAATCTGTGGCACACCCGTATCGCCGCCAACATCAGCCTCTTGGTCAGTGGACGGAGCGGGTGGAGTCGAGACAATCCCTTCGCCAGCTTCCTGCATAGCGCGGTCGGCATCAGTCTTGACACCCTCCATCGAAGGAGCGCCGGCTATACGCTGAGTCTGGTCTGCCGCGGCTTGTGCAGTTGTAAGGTCAAACTCTTCCAATTGGTTCAGGAAGGTCTGGCCAAACTGCGGTGCCGAATCAGACAGCCGCTTACCCTGAGCAACAAGATCAACGTCTTGTGCCAGAGCTTGTAGGTTCAGGTTGGGGTTAGCATTCTGTAAACGGATTCGTGTAGCGTCATCAGCCACAGACCATTGGTATGCCATAAACGCTGGCGACCGTGCGGCTGACACCATCTCAACGTCGGTGAGTCGTCCAGCTCCGGGGCCACTGTATGTTTGTCCAGTAGTTGAAGATCCGGGGGGAGTGGCGATAGCTTCAGCGCCTTTCTCTATTGCGACCTTTGCACCACCGAATCCAGCACCGGCAAGCAGACCCATAGCACCACCAGCACCAGCGGCCTCGGGTACACCTTCCATCAAGGCTTGCTGCTCGTCGATCTTCTGCTGCTTAGCTACGTTCTGGGCAAATTGCGCGCCACCTTCTTGCAGGGTTTCCTCTGCGGTTTCCTTAACGCCAGCAAAGCCAAGCTCTTTAGCGATTGTCATGCCTGACTTCTTGCCAACCTCGCGCTCAACCTTGTTAACCACACCACCCAAGACTGCGGCCTCAAGCTTAGCTGCACCAGTTACCTTAGAAGCAACAGCAGAGATCGAAGCTGCCAGAGCCGTAGAGATCAGCGACGCATCGTTGGCTAGTTTCTGCCGAGCAAGCATCGGATCCATACCCGACCGCAGAAGTGCCTGATACTGAGGAGACTTCGAAAGCTCTGCCTCTGTCATATTCAGGATGTGGTTGCGGGTATCAGCCCCGGCCATACCACCTTCCATCGCAGCGTTCAAACCAAGGACAGTACGCGCCGCGTTAGTAGATGCAGCAGCAGTGGCGGCTTCGGCGCTCAGACCAGCCTCGGCACCCCAAGCCAAAGTTTTCATAGCCACAGCCCGTGCAGCCATACCGATAGTCGCAAGCTGCGGAACCATCTGCATAGTCAACGAGCCGGCCAGACGTGGGTTGGTTAGGACAGTTGCAAAGCTGTCAACAAATCCTTTGGCATCTTCCAGTTCTTTCTGTTGGGCTCTCAGCGCAGGAGACTGATCCGCCTGAAGCATGCGGCGACCTTCAGCCAAGTTTTGCGTACCCGTCTTGCCCGTGCGATCCTTAATGGCTTGATCGATTGCACCACCAGATACCAAGTTGGCAATCTCGTAGCCAGCACCATAAAGCTGTAAACCACCAATGACTAGATCGTTGGCTGAGTCACCAAGGAAGTTTCCTTCTGGTGCAGACGAACGAAGTTCTGATTGGGGTTGATCCTTGAGGATCGATTCTTCGTAGGCTTTTAGGGGATCAAACGTGGGGGCGGCGCTGGGGCCTGATGGGGAGGGCGCAATGCCTCGACGACGTGAGGAAGGGGAAGGGAGTCCAGCGGCAAGAGCTTGGTCAGCTACAACTCCGGGGGTGTAGTTTTGACCAATCTGCTGACTTGCGTACTGACCCGGGACATATTCGGTGCCAATTGCTTGACGTGCGAATGCGCCCGGTTCGTACTTGCCGCTTGATATCGCTTGACCCTTTCTCCGTGATTCGGTTCCTGCTTCGTCAGAAGTCTTATAGAGCGGAGAAGTTGCCATTTAGGTATCCTTATTTTTTTGCTTTGCCCACCACAGCGTCCGGTACCGGAACTTCGTTGGTGGCTTTTGCTGCCGCCTCGGGGATAGATAGACCACCGCGACGGTGCTGTTCTGCTTTTGCTGCAACCGTACTTGCCCAGCGCATGTATTGGGCAGGATCCCATGTAAAGGTCGGGTTGCTTGCGAACTTACCAGCGAACTCCAAGGTGTACTTGTAGAGTTCTTTGGCAGCGTCATCGCCCTTGTCTTTGTTAGCCGCAGCCATACGAGCATTGGCTTCGTAAACAGTACGATCCATTGCTGCTTTTGCTGCTTGACCAGCACGAAGATTTTCGCCAGATTCTTGTATGCCAAGTTTCTTAAGCTCAGCCATTGTCTTGCTATAAGATTCAGCAGACATTGACGGAAGTATAACATCGTCAAACATATCAAAGACCTGCTTACCTCCACGGGTGCCAATAATTTTGGGGCCAGTGATGGGGTCTCTTACAACTGAGAGAGTTACATCTTTGCCAAGGGTTATCTTGCCCTGCTTTGCAAACATAGCTTTAGCGCCGGCTTCATCACCAGTAGTCATGAAGTAACGTGCAGCTTCGATTGCGCCTTCGCCCTCAATCTGCTTGCGCCGTGCTTTCGCAGCATCCAACATCTCAGGGGTAAGTTTCCCGTGACGAGCTTGAGCAGCCATGAACTCATCAGCGAACTTCATCTGGTAATCCAATGGATCCATAGGGCCGACTTGCTTGATCGAGCCAGCACGGAACGCTAAGCCACGCTCTTTCATCGGGCCGATCTCTTCGTCTGGATTTTGGAATCGCTTGACACCTTGGGATTTACCAGTGCGGCTATCAATGACCTCGCCCTCGTATCCGGGCATAGACATTTTTTGCACATTTGCTAATGTCTGTCTGAGGTCGTTTTGGAAATCCTCCTCGCGCTTCAGGGCAGCAATCTCCATTCCGGTTCTCTGCTTGCCCAGCTCGAAGTTTTCTTTCTCCATGCCGAACCGCTGCTGCTCCAAGTCGGCACGTCTTTCCTCAAGAGCCATACGCTGCTTCTCGCGTTCAACAGCCTGACGACGAGCATCAATCTCACTCATTTGCGCGTAGCCTTGGGTGAAGCCCTCAGCGAATGCGCCTAATCCGCGTGCCATAGCCATTATTTGCCTCTCTTCTTCATGCCGCGCTTACGTTGAATAGCAGCGGGGGTATGTGTCTTATCGACAACTTTATCCAATTTCTTTTTGCCGATAGCCTTGACCGTATCTGCTGGCAGAACGTATTCACCGTCCGACAACATTGCCGGTATCATATCATCTACAGGGCCGCCGGGGCCGCGAACCATACCGCGCTTCCTTGGTGCGCCACCGTCAGCGAAGCCTAACAATTTGCCACCGATAGATCCAGTTGGTGCGCCAAAAGCCATACCTGCCAGACCGCCAAGACCTTTGAACAAACCACCCGCTGCTTCCTGTTGAGCGTTATAGGCTTGCATGCGACCTTGGTACTCTTGGCCGTAGATGTTTCCAGCGGTACCGTAAGCTTGGGTAGCACCTTGGTATCCTTGCATTGCGCCTTGGAAGCCGGGTGCCATTACTTGACCGGGAACCATAGCGCCCTGTTGAGCACCAGCCGCAGCGCCAAGACCAATCTGTTGTGAGCCAGTGATGTTGGTCGGAAGGTTACGACCTAGAGCAGCAGCGTCGTACTTCAATGCGCGGGCTTTGTCCAATGCGCCTTCGCGGGCACCGGTCTTAGCAGCAGCACGGGCTAACGCTTCTTGCAGGTTGAGCTGTTGGTTCAGTGCGGCGAACCGGCCAGACGAAGGACGCAGACCCATAGACCTAGCTTGACGGTTGCCCTGCTCTCGCATGCTTTGGAACGAAGTAGCAAGGTCGCCAGCAGCCTGACGAGCAAGACGCTCACGGCCAGCCTCGGTGTCGTACATACCAGCCTCTTCGGCCAGACGCTCTTCCAGAGGACGGAAGGTTTGCTTCATGTAATCTTCGTACTCGGCGGCTTGACGCATTGATTCTCTTTGCGTATCAACCTGACCCTGAAGAACCTCAGTTAGAATTGGCTTCATATCTGCATACTGCTGCTTATAGAAGTCAAGAGTGTTCTTCGCAATCTCCTTCTGAGCTTCAGCAGTTTTTGCCGCAGCATCAGCAGAAGCAACCATACCCGGGTTGGGATCGGGCGCACTACCCTTACCACCAAAGGCTATGTTTCTCTTTTGCAATACTGCTAATTTGCGCTCAACTGGATCTCTTGGGTTTTCGCATACATCCCCGTAGAACTCCATAAAGCTATCATGTTTGTCGAACATTTTTTATCCCTTACAAGAATCGACAATCTTTACGCCACAAGACATAGATGACTACATCCCCACCATCGGGTGCGGCACCCTTCAGCCGCGTTTCTTCTGTGAATCCAATCTTCTCCACCAAGGTTCGAGACTCTGTGTTTGACTCATCGACCCAAGCCGATACCCTGTCGCAGTTCAGTTGGTGGAATGGATATGAAAAAGCCGCCCGTAAAAGCGACTTGCTTATCCACTTCTTACCTCTGCCAGCGCAGTGCATGAAGATGTTTCTCTTTGTCCAACCCTCGTAAAGAACGCCGCCTACGAGGCCACCTTCTATCTCCCTTCCGATTCCCTGCATCCCAGCGGAATACATGACCGGCACCCCCAGATCTTTTAGGAAGTGCCACACTCGGTCAGGATCATTGATTAGTTTTTCCATACAGTTAGAAGTTGAGTCTTGCAATCACTTCGTTAAGTTTTTGAATTACGTCGTCTAGTGTTGCAGTATTGTCAAGCTGCTCCACACGACCGCCTCGTACTCCGGTAAGCATTTCCACATTTTGTTTAAGAGGTTGCAAAATAGAAACCAGCCTACGATCAGCAATACTGTTTGTTTGTATCGCTGGTATAGCTGGCTTCTTTTGCCTACCTACTATGTCAATGTGGGTTCTAGGTGGTTGAGGTGCTGCCATCGTTTACTCCAATCTCGCAAGTTCTTTCATGGAGGATGCCATCTTGATGTACCGGAACTCCAAGTTACCCGCCAGTTTGATCTCGAACTTCTGAGACTTCAAGCCAGATGGGAGTCTGTAAGTTCCGTTAGCAAGATAGGTCGCGTTGTACACTTCAACCATCGCACCGTCCTTCTCAGCATACAAAGTAAACTGGACGAACCGGTCATCAACAAGGTTCGGTATGTTCTGCATTATCGAACCATTGATGTCGTATACGTTGAGCGGTGCTGCATTAAGCGTACTGTTCAACGGATCGCCGCTGGCCCACAAAGCGTTGTTCGCATCAATAACTTCTTGCCTAGCTTGCTCCGCCTGTTCCGCTGCTTCGATGCTAATAAAGTCTGCGCCAATCTCAATCGCAGCAAGGTTAGTGGGTGCCTCAAAGATAAACCGCTTTGACAACCACTCGAACGGGAAGTTGTTAAGTTTGTCAGCCTCCCACTCGTAGATCGTTGTGCCATCTAAGTAATACAGCTTAGCAGTAGCGGGGTCAACATAAGCAGCCGCAGCCTCTACGCTAGTCAGGGACAATGGGCTAGAAGGCAAAGCTCTGTCTAGGATTATCCCGCCACTAGGTAACGGCTTTTGTTCGCCCTGCATGTAGAAGGCAAAATACTTGCCATTATATACAGCAGACCGGATAGTAGTTGGGTTGAACTTAGAAAACTCATCCCGTGTAAACAAGTTGCCAGTTGCTAGACCGCCAGTACCAGAACCGATCATGCAGATTCCGTTCGGGCTTGCGTACATCACACCCATGTCGTCGGCTGTAATCGACCGTTGACTAACGCAGGGCTCAAGGATTGGCACCTTCTCAGGAGACATAGCTTCTGGTAGGAGGCCGCTCATCACATACGGATAACCCTCTGTCATAATTGCAACAGATTGTCCGTACACACCCATACCTACAATGTCGTGGTCGATAACATATCGATAAGCAAGTGGGTAAGCGTGGGGAGCGTTAACCTCGGAGATGACGATCTCGCGACGATGCCAGCCGATCAGGAACCCGCCGGGGTGCAATACAACACCACTCAAGTCGGGCGGTTCTAACCAAGTCGAGCTAGGTAGAGGTACGCCCAAGTCAGCAACATCTACAGAGTCGTTGTAGACGTGAGCCGAAGGTGTTGGCAAAAGGGACGAAGCATTGATCTCAGCAACCAAAAGGAACGTAGGATCTCCGCCAGAACTAGTGACTGAACGATAGATTCGAACTTTGGTTATATTGGTGTTTGGATAAACAAACGGATCATCGAAGTTAGAAAGATCGATGGTGTTCGTACTAGCCCAATCAACTTCTGCTGATACCGGCCCCGGGGCAGACTCTTGCTCGGTGCCGCCAAACTCTTCGACAAAGGTGTATGTGTACACACGGGTCTCAGCAACCACACCGCCGCCAACACGGGCAACAGACAGAGCTGTCATCGGGGCTTGAACGCCGCCGTAGTACCAATCTTGTGGGGGTTCGCCGTTGAAGGCAGAGTCGCCAGCCAGAGTAGCGTTGGTTTTCTTGAGCGTTAGGTTTTCTGTGTAGAAGATATTGCTGCCGGGAGGCTGAGTCTCGTCAAGCAACGGAGACCTAGCCGCCCATACAGTACTATCCCAAACTATCCAGCGATCATCATTTGATTGATCTAGGATCTTGTAGATTGTTTCGCCATTAGCGATAGTAGAAAAGGCGGGGGTTACTGCTTTGCTCTTGTACCACCCCCTGAGGTCTCCCGCGTAAACTTTTGTATTGACAGCGCGCTGACCTGTCGCATTGTCTAGTAGGTGTGCAGCAACTTTTGGGTTGAAGCCACCTTGAGTCATCAGCTTGAGACCCGCCATTTACTTTTCCTTTATTCGATAAGCTTGCCCCGGAAGAACGCGCGCTCGTTATGAACAGAGCAGAACTCAGGATAGATAAGCTCATGATCTACTATTGTTAGGACAGCAAACCCAGAGCAATGATTCATTGGGTTGTCCTCACCGTAGTGCATGTGGTCGCCATCTATCTCGGCTAGGGTGCCACTGTCTATGCCCCAGCGAGTTCCTTTGTAGTCCGTGAACAATGTGGCTTGCAACCTATGAAGGTGGCCGGTACACATTGACACTCCACTGTAGAGCGTGTTATTCCACGTTGCATGTACCCCGTTACGGAACCTGTGCTTAATCATTAGGTTGTCATTAACGAACAAACTAATGCTGTGGTTCCAGTTGGGGAAATGATCTTTTAGAGTGAAGCCCCCGATTCCCTCGTACTCTGGGACAGCCTGAGCCAACCGCGCCTCGAAGCGCATGTCGTGATTGCCCATCGTCCACCAGAGCTTAGCGTTACCTGCAACAGCCTCAACTTCTGCTAGTCGCTCAGCAACAGCTTGGAGTTCTTCTTTCACTGTGGGTGTTCTTCCCCATCCCATCTTGGGGAATCTGCTAATAGAGGAACCATCGAACAGATCGCCGTTCATAACGATCATGGATGGCTTGAGGTCATCAACAACTTTCAGCAACGCTTTGTGCGCGGTACTTTCAACTCCCGGCCAATAGTGTGCGTCAGATGCCACAATGATTACCCCATTAGCAAGCTCGCAATCAACTCTAGGCGAGTGCTCCCTAACAGTGAATGTGGGGGATCTTGGATCGTCACTGGTTAGTGGTCGATCAATCTTCCCCTCCATACTCTTCCGTCTGCGGTAAACAGATCGGACGTTCATATCAAAAGCTTTTGCTACCTTAGCAGCACTCTTGAGTCTGTCCCATGCGGATATAAACTCTTGGTCGCTGACCTTAAGCATAAAGGCACTCCTTATACGAGGTGCTTGAGTACTTCTCCAATTGCACCTATGTGTGGCGAACCTAATGACACGGCGATGACTGTGTACATCAACTTCTTTATATTGCACAACTCTTTCTCTATTTGGTCAATCTTGTTAGAGTGCCGTTCAAGTTCTCGTTGTACTTCTATTTGCAATTCATCGCTCATGCTATCACCTCACCCATTCTGAGTTGGGCCATAGTCTTTCCGCCCGTGTATTGGAAATGTGCCAGCTCTTTGAATTTCTTCCAATCGCCAGCCCACTCTAAGCCCGCTTGTTTACCCAACTCGCCCACGGTTTGCCATACGGAATCTTTTCCATCCCACACTGGCTTACCATTACGCAATGGTACCACATCTACTGCGCACCTATAATTATGCCAACTTTCTCCAGCCTTTGCATTGGTTACAATTTTCCCGGGCGCTGTTCTGCCTTGAGCGTATAGAGCGTTCTGGCTTTCGTTGTCGCGGAAGGTAGATGTTATCAAAAGATCTATGTCATTTTCGTGACACAGTTCCAAAAACTTTCTTACCCTAGATTGAACAACGGGTAGCAGATCGTCAATCTTTCGACTATTTACCATTTGTTATTTCCCTTAGAATTCCTTGGCAAGCAGTTAACTGCTCTACTATTTTGTCGGCTTCTGTCCTTCGTTCAACAAGTCGCTGGGCAACCTCATCAGAAAGTTTGGCTGTCGTTCCACCATCACATCGGCAGGAATTGGCGGGATCACCGGACACTCCGTCTTGACCAGCACTGGCTTCGACGCTGATGCGCAACCCGTCAGAACGAAAACGCTCAAGAGCAGCAGCTTTTTCACGATCCTTCTCCTGTAGTTTTGTTTGGTATTGTTTCGATTGGCTGTTCAACTTTTGGGTCAGTTCGCGTTCCTTGGACATCGCTTTGTCGTGGGCTTCTTTTACTGCCACAGCCACAGCTTCCGCCTCCTTGACCCTTGCAGCATCCCACTCTCCCTGTTTCAGAGAATCCCCTAGCCACCAGCCCGTTGCAAATAGGGCAATCATTGCCACGCCGATCCATGTCCATTTATTGAGTATCCAAGTTGGCATTTTTGACTTTCTCTATTTTCTCTTGGCCGCGGGTAAATGCGGCAACCCCAAGCACGGCACCAAACGCCATGTGGAACAGACCGCCATTAGATAGGGTGAGCGGAACCCACTGCTGCGCAACTTCGCCCTTGCCGTGGATTTGCAGTAAAGACCAAATGATAGGGAAGATAAGGAAGTCTGCTAGGTTGATTATCATGTAGACGATTGCCATCATGGGTCGCCACTTAGTAGTCATCCAATCTTCACCGAACCATTTTGTCATCACCACTTGCCTCCTTGCGTAAACATCCAGATAATAAATGCAAATATTGCAAGACCAACAAAGCCTCCAACTATTCCCCAAGCTATCTCCATCTGTCTTGCTTTCTTGCGCTTGGCTTCGCTTTCTATTCTTTGCTGCTTTAGTCTTGCATCTCGTATAGCATCTTGCTCTGCCGCAATTATCTTTGCGCGCTCCTTGCACATCTCGTCATACAGGCCAGACTCGTTGAAGCCGTAGATCAAAGTCTCCCGTAGCTCAACTTCCATGCGGATCATCTCTCGACGCATGAATACAATGTCTAGTGCCTTTTGTGTTGCGGTTCTTCCATCTTCTTCTACTGTTGGTACACCAGCTTGCGACTTCTGGTATGCGACTTCGATTTGGCCTTGGGCATGAAAAAAGGTGCTGAGATCCTTGTAGACCTCACGCACCTCTTTGCCTAACTGAACAGCGGCCTTGACTCCCTTGACTGCTGCTTGTGCTCCCTCAAAGACCGCAAACAACACTGCGGCTTCAATCATTCTAGTCTCCGAAAGTTTTCCTCCAATGAGCGAAGTCTTGGACAAACTTGGTTTGCTTTATCCAATCAAGTGCGCGTGTGTCTCGGTGCTTGTTGGGATTGTAGTTCTCACAACTAAAGCTCACCTCGTCTTTTGGAACAAGGATGTATTGAGCTATTGGAGTCCCAGCAGGGATCAGCAACTTCTCACCGTCTGCGCCGTTCCACCGGAAGAATGGGTTCATTGCCGCCCATCCGTAGTTTCTATCAAAGACTCCGGGCAGCACCTCAAACCTACTATCATCTTGGTACGGTATCCCCATCTCAAGAAGGTAGTATCCTTTGGGGACGTTCACGCGCCACCCGCTGTTGTACTTCAATACATGTCTCAATGAATGTTGAGGCCAATCATCGAAGTGCCTAACTAAGTTTTCCTCATGGAAGAAGTCCACGACAGGGTGCCCCCAATCATGCGGAGTTCTCCACTCGAAACCATCGCCAATTCTTTCTATGGTTATGTCCGTATAGGTTCGCATAACCCAGCCTTGCCGCAGCAAGTTGAATATGCCGGGACACCTAGCCGCATGGTTGACAGGAAATGTTTTGTAGCCAGACTTCTTGCTTACGTTTCGGAAATCTTCCCGCAGTCTGTTCAGCCACTTGTAAGAAATATCTTGTGCCCGTTCTATCGGGTAGATGTCAGCAACACGATCAATCTCATTCACAAAGGTCAAATGCACACATCCTCCGTAGTTCTTCGTATGGTAGTTTGGCGAAACTAAAGCTAAGCACCCTAAGAACAGTCCCGGGAGACAGCCCTACAAAGTGAGGCTTAGTAACGTCAAGTATATAGCAATCACCGTCCTTCGGGGTGAATCCTACCATTTGATCCGCGAAGATAAAAGCCTCTCCGTTGGTATCAATGAAGTAGTTGAGCGCAGACGTGCGGCCAAAGTCAACGTGACAAGCAACCACTGGTTGAATAGCATGCCAAGGCACTACCACCTCGAACACACACACCTCTGGTTTTTCTTTTAACAACTCGTATGGAAGTTGATCGAACAGCAATTCTTTTGCTCTGTCGCCAGCTATGTCCAGCATATCAACTGGAACAACTGTTGACTTGGGGTGCCATCTCTCACCCTGCGTCATGTGCTGGTTTCTGTGGAAAGTTTTCTTATGAATCATTTCCATAGATTCCAGCCCATGAAACTTATTCTCTATTTGACAATAGACTGAGGACTGTCTCATAAGGCGTGTCCTTGAAGGTTAGACCAAAAACTTTTCTTGGACTATCTGGGCATAGCTTGACATCGTGGACTTCCTTGACGTTGAGCAGGTACACATCACCGTGCTCAGCAACAAATCTGTCCTTGACAGTCAACTCCCTGTTCTGGTAATCAAAGAACCGAGACTCTTGACCATTGCAGTCAAAGTAAAAGTTTATGGTGCATTCCCTGTCTTTGTCAACATGAGCAGGAAGATACCCATCACCTTGCATAGACAGAACCCACCCTTCAGGCTCTTCCAATCGGAGAAGCTCTCGGGGCAGGAACCTTGTTGCCTTAATGACATCCTGAGGTCTAGCCTTATAGGATGTGGCCACATGAAGTGCGTAGCATTCAAATTGCTTGACCGCGGTAATCCCAAACTTCTGAAACTTGTCGTATGTTTGCAGAGGTTCGAGATTGTCCGGGTTCAGCTCAACATCCCATAATTGAGGGAGCGCCAGCTTTTTGAAATACTTTGACACATTAACCTTTCACAAGGATCCACATGCTGTCTTTATGGAACGTAACCTGCTTGGTGCCAACGAACCGGATCTGTTGCGGGCCGTTGATTTCCTTGCCGTTAATCATAAAGCCGCCATCCATCAGGAAGATCTTGTCTCCATCGTTGAAGGTGTGGTCTACATAACCCTCGTCCATCTTGACATGATGGAAGTCAAAGTCAGGCAGTGAATCGTTGGCCTTGGTGTTGAGGCACCACACTACTGATGGATCTCTAACCTCCAATTTATATTCGCCAGCAACCAATGGGAAGTCTTTGGTGTTCCAGCCGCGATGTTGGTCAACGACCGCGCCAGTTTCGAGATTCTCATGTGTGTGATGACCTGAGGCCAGAAACCAGTGATAGAAGCCCGAACCTTGAAGAGAACCATCTTGCTCCACCGTAAAGTAATTGGACGACAATGCTTCGTCGTTAACTACCTCACCACGACGAAACGTAGTCCTGACTATAACATAGCCGTGACAACGAAAGCTATCCATCTTCATTATAAGACCTCCGGTTCTTCTTCGGCAAATCTGATCTGTTCAAACGTGCCTGTCTGCCATAGGTAGATCCACATGTCGGCAACAACCTCGTCAGGGCAGTCAACCCAAAACAACGGCTCAGCGACAGGGAACTCGGATGGCATAACCTCTGCCACCCGAAGTCCTTCACCTCTTGGCTCATTGGGGGATATTAGTGCTTTCATAATGACCCTCGATTAGTAGAATTCCCATACTAGCACAAGACCATCTGCGCCAGATCCAGCGTTGTTGGTGCCGCTAGCGAAACCTCCGCCGCCGCCACCGCCGTATAGATTGCCGTTACTGCCGTTGGTTATTGCGGTTCCAGTTGTCTTAGCACCAGCTCCACCAGCTCCGAATCCAAGAGCAGCTAAGCCACCATCACCAGCTAGGGTGGTTAATACGTCTGGTGCTTTAGCTCCCTGAACATTGACATCGCCGTTAGATCCAGTACCACCAGTGCCGCCAACAGACGATGTAGTAGCGGGTGCAGCTCCGTCATACTTTTGACCACCAGTTCCGCCAGTAGCAGAGCAGTGCGAACCAAACGAAGAAGTGCCGCCAGAGCTACCATCAGTATTGGTTGTGCCCGTCTTGGAAGCAGTACCGCCAGTGCCAATCGTAACGGTCTCAGTTGCACCAAGGGATGCCTCAGCAATTCTTTTGCGCGCATAGCCACCACCGCCACCACCAGCACCAGCAATAGTTGTCTTACCAACAGCACCGCGAGTAGAGGCACCACCACCAGCGCCAATGACCTCAGCAATTACAGCTTTCAGGCCGGGGTCTTTTGTCCAAGTACCGCTTGCAGTAAATACAACTAACTGCGGAGGATCAGATGTAAAAGTGATATCACCTGTCGATCCGTTGAAGCTAGTCACACCAGCATTGGTGATTGTCTTATTGGCATTGGTTCCGCTGATGGTTATGCCAGTGCCCTGAGTCAGAGCAAGCACGCCAGTGTTATCGATCTCTACGTTGCCAGCTTGACCATCACCATTGGTTACAGTGATACCATCGCCAGCAGTTATCGAACGTGAAACTGAAACGTGGTCGCCGTTACGAACTATGAAGCCGTTGGTGTCTGGGTCTTGTGCAGCGTCCAGATTGATACGAGCGTCCAGAGCGTTGTCTGCGCCAGTACCGCCCTTAGCAACTGCCAAGTCAACAATGTTCTCGCCAGCGGCAGCATCAGTGAAGCCAGCAGCAGTAGGACGAAGTTCGAACTTGTCGCCGCCAATCCAAGCAGCAGCAGACGTGCCCTCTTGCCCGCGCACAACAGTTAGAACATCGCCTGAACGACCAGTAACCTTGACGATCTCTATGTCGTTATTAGCGTTGTTCAGGGTGCCGTAGAAATAATCACCAGCACCCAGAGTTGGGAACAATGCGCCCGTACTACCAGCAAGAGTTATCGAAGTATCCCCAGAAGATATACCCGATGCTATCGTGGTCGTCGCATTGTTAGTCCACTTAACAGTCATTGGATTCTCCTATTAGGCTACGGTGACTTCCCAAGTGATAGTCATTGCGTCAGCAGCGCCTTTGTTCACTACGGAAAAGACAGTACGGCAAAGCATTGTGCCAGCCACACCATCGTTGAATATGCCGGCTTCTACGATTGCGCCAGTTGCGGTACCTGCGCCGAAGGTGGCGATGTACTCAACAACATTGGAAGTAACGGTAGTGCTCGTTAGGGCAACCCGGCCAAGCTCTGAGCCTAGTGCGGTTTGACCTGCGGCAGCAGCAGTGTTGTCGCTACCTACGGCCATGTGACTCATAGCTGTTGCGGTTGCGTCTTTCATACGGGAAGCGATATAGTCAAGACCAGCGTCTACGACTAGGTTATCGACTTCGAAGTAGTCTTTGGTCTCAAGAGTTTCCGCGTCGAAAACGTGGATCTTCAGGCGACCTTTGACAGAGATAAGTTCTTTGGCTTGCATCTGGTTCTCCTTACGGGCCATTTAATGTGAATACATTCAGCGGGAAGCTGTTGACTAGTTGTGTTGCACCACTCACTATTACAATAGAGATAATGCTGTCTGTTACGGTGACACTATCTGTTGCTGCTTTTGTAAAGGCTATTGCAGCAGATTCAGATGGGGTAGCCGAATCCTGCAACGATTTGCTAAACGCGTGGTTCAGCGCCTCAGTCACCACAGCAGTATCGGTAAACGTCCTGTTGAAAGTTACTACTCTCGCAAACAGGTCGGTTGGTGAAACACTATCGGACAAAGGTTTGCTTAAGTCGATAGCTTTTGCCTCTGTGGCAGATACGCTGTCCAATAGACTCTTCGTTATATCAAAGGAGGCTATTGCATCAGCCGCATCAACCGCATCGGACAGTGCCTTGACGTAAGACCAGTAAGAATCGTCAGAAGGCGTAACGCTGTCTGCCAGCGGTTTGCTCATCAAGAGCGCCGCAGCATCCGTTAATGTTGCTTGGTCTGTTAGGGCTTTTGAGAAATCTTTTTGCGCCGCTTCTGTTGCGGTTGCCGTATCGGTCAGCGCCTTCGCCATATCAATTGATTGAACAGCGTCGGTTGCAGTAACCGTTTCGAAGAAGTCTCGAAGAATAACGAGTGTGACTGTTATGCTTTCTGTCACGCTCACAGAGTCAGTAAGACCCTTGCCAACACCCAGCGTGGCACTATCTGTTGCGCCAGTGCTGTCAGTAAGTGTTTTGGATACCGATACAGATATGAGGTCTGTTGCCCCAACGGTGTCCTTGAACTTTTTCCACCAGCCCTCTTCATCGAGGTATGCGGTGGCTTCTGCTAGAACGTACTCGACCAGCGCCTCTGGTATTACCCTAGACACCGTAGCAGTAGCGTATCCCGCCGCCACAGCGGATTGAACAAGAACCCTCTCAACAACTACGTTGATGGCTTCTACGGAGATGCTGCTTACTACTTCAACTTCCGCTGAAAGGGCAGAGGCGAGGACGGACGAAACCGTCACTCTTGCCATTTTAGAACTCCGAACGTAGTTTGAACTTTAGTAAGTCGTACACAGTCTGGATGCTGCTGTCACTAAACGTGATCTCGATCTCACCCTCGTACTCTCCGGGCGGGCCATCAAGAGCAGTAGGATCATCAGTCCAGAAGAATGCTACAACGCCACCAGCTCCATTAGTAACGCTTCCCGTTATGGTTGCGGTCAGAGTGGTAGATCCAACCTGACGGAACTTCAGGAGAACGGTAGCATCAGTGATGTTGATCGGGTCGCCCGTAGTCTCATCTGTCAAGGTGCAGATAAGGGTAGGCCGTGTGTCCCCTTGAACTAATTTAATTTTGTCTGCCATTAGACTCTCCGTATCTTCACTTGTTTGTTGACGCGCACGAACGCCTTGAGCGCACGGTCACGCGCCACATTCAGGCCAGCACGATACAGGGCCTCCCTTGCTACAGCCAACTTCTCGTTGTAGTACGGCTTATCTGGCGAGAGACAAAGCCGAGCTATTGTGCCGTGAGCGATTGTTTCCGCGTAATCTTCGTAGATAAAATCGTCAATCGTATCCACCGATCTTGTTGGCTTCACTGCAACGCGCAGGGTTATAGAGTTCGCCACAGTTTCGTTCGGTATAGGGTACAGCGAGAATGTACGCGGATCTTTTTGCGTAAAGATTTTCGGGTCGCCCTTGGTGGTAGTAACGTCGGCAATCGTCTGGTTGTAGATGGAAGGCTTATCTATTTCATCTACGCTCTCTGGCGATAGTCTTGCGTTCTTGAACCAGCCCTTTAGAATCTTAACTACTATCCTGTCCTTGGATGGCTCAAGATCGTAGTCAGGGATGTTCTCAATTGTGGTAATAGGATCCAGCGTCTCCTGAAGAATAAAGCTCTTCTCGCAGAAATCAATGATGGTGCTTTTGACTTCGTGTAGTGCCAAGTTGACATTGCATCCTGGGACATGAGGCATTACATAATCAAGGAACTTATCGTGATTTTTCATTATGTAAGACTCCCTTGGAACAGGCTACGCATTGCGCCGGCGCGACTCTCAGCGGAGTACTCATCATCACGCAGCTCTGCTCGGAACACTACATAAAGATGTAAGAGGTTCTGGTACTGAGCTGTGATTGGGAGGTTGTCGCTCTCGACGTATGTAACGGTAGCTGCTGTGTAATTACCAAACAAGAAGTCGGGGCGAATACGGTACATCTCCTGAATGCCATCATTGCAATACGACATCAACTGAGGGGTTGTATAACGAACAGCATCCTCATCGTTGAGCGTTACTCGCGCATCATCGATTACTTGTTGGAATGTAGACATCTATCTCACCATTTAACTTTGTCTGCCCAATAGGCCGCAGACATCTTGCCCTTGGCGATATTCTTCGCGTGACGTGCTTTGAATGAAGCTTGACGTTTGGTTGGCTGTCGGTCTCCCACAACTCCCTGCTGCCCGAACCGAATCGTCTTGATCTGATCGCCATCCTTTGCCACAACGATGTGGGACTTGGTAGGATGGTCTGGCGTTCTCTTGGGTTTGTTGTAACCAGAGACCCCAGCTCTTTCTAGCCTAGAGTCTTTCTTCATTTCTTCTTTCTCCCTGCTGCCATATTGTCAACAAGATTAGGATAGGGACGACCAGCCGATTTTGCTCGTTGCTTAGCCTCGGCCTTTTGTGCAGGAGTAAGAGGAGTGCTCTTCTTCTTGGGGTTCTTCTTGTCCCATACCTGTTTCATTTTTTGAATCCTTTCAAAGTTTTCGCCAAGCGCGCACGTTGACCCATCTTGCCCGGGGCCTTAGCTGCCTTGTCAAGCATCTTTGCAGGGATCGTCTCACCTTCTTTAATTCCGAGAGACTTACGCAGAGAACCCGGTTTTTGGATTGCATCTTGAATCCACTTCTTTTTCTTTGCCATTAGAGTTCCTTTGCATTCTCTGGGAACATGGTGCTTACATCAGGCTCTTGATCTGGCGGAAGATCTTCGAAAGCTTGCATTGGCCACATACCAGTGTCACGCTCTCCTTCGAACCGGACTAGAACCATCTCGCCTCTCGGCACCCAGCAGAACCTAGTCTTGTCACCAGCAGCAGAGAAGGCATAACCATCAAACGCTTGCATGGCACCACACCACTTGGTTTTGTCTGTGATGACAGTCCAGCCGCCTACATTGTTTTTGAAGTACTTCGCATGGACATGCTTCTCAGCATAATCGTGCGCGATAGCAAAAGGGGTTGCAAGAAATGCAAGTAAAAGTAATAGGCGACGCATGGCGATTCTCCTTAATGAAGAGCAGCCCACGCCGCCCTCACTTTTATTATTCCTGAGTTGCGGATTTTTTGCTGTGCTTCAGAACCATCTGTGCCATCTCTGCGGCAGTCGGCTCTGTCGGAGGCTCGATACCCCGGGATCTCATAGCATCTGCTTTGATCTGATCGGGAGTTCTCTTTTCCTTCTTGACAACTTTCTCGCGCGTCGGATGCTTGTACTCAACCATATCCTGACGCTTTGCTAATTGTTCGTCCCATGCGTATAGCGCGCCGGTAGTAGTCTGCATAAGCAAACGATGCTTGTCGCGCTGCTTTGGGGTTGGGGTTGGAGCTACGGTAATAGACATAAGTCCTCACAAAAATAAAAAATGGGAAGAGGCTCCCGTGTAAGAGCCCCCTCCCTACCACTACCCTAATTAGGGCAGGGCAACTTTGGACACATACAGATCGACCAAAGCCTCAGGCTTAACAACGCTGTAGCCATAAACATTCAGGCCACGAACGATGTCACCGAAGGTGGTGGTCGAACGCAGAGTTTCCACGTTGGTGATCTGCGAAGCAAACGAGATTGCATCACGGGTACCAGCGATGACGTGCCATGCGTCAACAGTGTCAGCAACAACATTGATGTTGTTCGAGACAAACAAAGTGAAACGGTCGATCATACCGATCTTACCATTACGCAGCGGCGAGGTGTCGTCACCGGTCAGGTAAGCTTGCTTCAGGTCGGAGTTCTTCAACAGAGGAGCCATCCACGAAGGGATAACCATCCAACGACCATCTTCAGGTACGTTCTGCTCGTCCAGAACCAGACCAACGTCGAGGATCTTCTCAAGCACGTTGTTCACAGTGATGTGGATCGGAGCACCAGTGTCGCCCAGATCGATGTCACCAGAAATAGCACCAGCGGTCGGGCCTTTGTTGGCTGCGGCTGCGTCGGCTGCTACGTTGTTCAGAACGTCATTATCAACGGCGATCTTCATCTGCTCGGAAGCATCATTCGAGAAGATGTCCATCAGTTTCACGTCTGCCTGTACAACGTCAACATCGTCAACTACAACGGCGAAGTACTTACCCTTGTCGATTGAGAGATCAATCGGAGTCGAGGTAGGAGTCTCAGTCGTCAGGGTTTGACCCTTGCTGTAGTTGTTGATGGTGATAGTGGGGATCGAACGGATGTGGACGGTATCGCCCATACCCTTGATCTCACCTTCCCAATCGTTGTTGGTGATTTCACCAAGGACAGTCGATTTGTAAAACTTGACTTGAAGCTTGCCGCTCCAAATCTCTGGGATAAAAGCTGAACCACCGGGGTTGTCAGCATAGCTATACTGAGGATAGCCACCATTTACGGGTAAAGACATTTTTTGATCTCCTTAGATCTAATATGTTTTCGCCGCAAATGTAGAGTTACCGAACTCGGCCCTCTAAAGATGCGGCATGGATTTCTGCCTCCATTGCCACCATATCCTTAGGAGACACGCGCCCATTGCGACAGGCAGAGTAGAACTCCTGTATCTCCTTGCGCGTGAAGTATCTCTTCGCGGCAGGAGCCGGGTTGTTCTTACGACTGTCTGGTGCTTGGTGCGCCTGTTTATTAGGAGGCGGCGGAGACTGCTTTTTGTCGCCGTGCAGTTCTTCAAACAAAGTGAAGAAACGTGCAGTGCGTTCGGCATCCCTTTCTTGCTCAGCGATCTCTAATAGCTCTTGTCGAGTACGACCTGTAAGGGGATCGTATTCATCCAGCCACGACAGGAATCTTTCGTCGGAGTTGAGTTGTACCCAATTCGGCGCAGCACGATTCAGATCAGAGTAATAGCTGGACTCAGTAACCTTGGACGCTGTGTTAGTCACAGTATCCATGCGGCGTTTGAGTTCAGCAATCTCCGCATCCTTAGCGGCAGTTGCCTGTTGAGTTGCCCGTTGAATAACATCCAACAGATCTTCTCCGTACTTTTCCTTATCGGCCTCTGTAATGAGTGGTGCCCTTTGGGACTCGGCTTGACTCTTAAGAGATTCGATCTGTGCTGCAAGCTCGGCCATCTGCGACCTAAGCTCTTTGTTTTCCGCGGCCATACGAGGAACTTCAGCTCGGTACTTCCCCTCGATTACCTTGTACCGCTGTTCCCATTTGTTATCGTCCTGAGGCGGGGCTGGCGGCTCCGGGGGTGGATTCCCGCCATTTGCTTCCAGATTAGGATCTGGGTCAGGGTCGTTAATGGGAGCCGGCGCAGGATCGGGTTGGGGATCCGGTGCTGGGTTCGGCTCTGGCACAGGCGGGCTCTCATAAAGCTGCTTGTGTAGAGCGTTGGCTCGTTCTTCTGCTTCGCGTACTTTGCGTGGGATTGCCATAAATTTCTCCATGAGTCTTGGATCCTCGTCAGGTCATCCAAGATTTTCATTATTGCTAACTCAGCCCTGTTAGCTTAGGGATCTGTCGATTAGAATCTCGACCGAATCTTTCGTATCGCTTGCTCGGCACCTACGGCCTTATCTAGTATCTCGTTCAAGACTTGTTGAGCCCCTTGGTTCCAGCGAGTCTGTACCTCGTCCTTGGTGATAGGGGTTGTTCTATCAAGTTCATGCAGAGATTCTTGAAGCCATCGTTTCACTTGTTCGAAGTGGACGTTGCCATCAAGCTGTGCAAGCGCGTTAATTGTTTCATTGCTAATTTGTGATAACACGGATTACCTCAATTCTTTTGCAGCCTTCTCGTACCGCATCTTCGCTTCATCCCGTGCCTTCTTCTTGGCGGCATTCTTGGGATCAGCCTTCAGCGCATCGTCAGCGTCTTTGAATCTCTTGCCGAGGTTCTGGACTGCTTGCTCTGCTGGGTAGGGCTTAGACTTGCGCTTCTCGTTGTCGCCACCGCGGGCACCCGGCTTTTCCTTGCGGGTACTGTTGCTTGGCTCAGCGGGAGTAGTGCCTGTTTCAACACCGCGCTTTGGTGAACCACCGCCACCACCAGCAGGGGTAGTGCCAGATGCAACACCGCGACGCTTAGGTTCTGCGGCTGGCTTGGCTTTACGATCAGGCTCAGTAGCCATCGGACGCGGCACAGCATTGGGCTCAACCTTAGGAAGATCAGCTCCACCACTCATAGCACTACGCTTCATCGAGTCCATGTCCATACTCATGGATAGCGGCCTCACCTCGTCAACCTTAGGAGTTGGTACGGCTTGCGCCTTGTCGCCCATAACGGTCGGGCCTTCAGACTTCTTCTCTTTCTCGCCGCGCATAACCATACCAGCATCGCGCATACCGCTGCCTTGCATCTTGGCGTTCTCAGCGAAAGCTTTCTGGTTCTCATACTCACGACGACCGCGGCCAGCACCATAACGCTCATAGGCTAGGCTGTTAGGATCATCGATGTTGCCTTCTGAGAAACGGGAAGCTAGGCGCTTGAAGCCCTCAACAATACCGGGCCTGTTATTAGCGTCAGCATTTTCACGCTCACGGTTGGACGCATCAAGACCCATCTGCTTCAGCTCTGCTTCGGTAGGGTCGCGGCCATCTGCCATATACACCATACCGCCATCAGCAAAGTAAGCTGCCGCAGTGTGGGGTGCCTTCTCTGTCAGGGGGTGGCCTTTCTGGTCAGCATGGAAGCCGGGCATGGAACGCTTACCGTGCTCAACCTTTTCCTTCCCTGTTTTCTTGTGACTGTCTCGCAGCCAATCTGGAACGTATCCGGCCATTTATTTCCCCTTATGTTTCTTCCCGGGCATCATCTTGCCATCGGGCATTTTGTGCATCGGCATTTTCTTTCCCTTCTCTTCCATCATTTTCTTCTCTTTGGAATTGCGAGGAGGGTGCTTCAAAAGTTTGTGCGCCATTCGTGTCTCCTTAGACTACGTTGTTAACGGCTAATGCCCGTAGGATTTGGTCAGCCATATCTGCTTGCATCATCTCATCCTCAGTCATGCCGACCTGTCCACCGTCTGCCAACATCTGTGGCTCAGGTGGTAGGGGCTGTGACTGCGGGATTTCTGCTGGGCTTGGAGGTTGCTGGGCTTGCATCTGTGCCGCCATTTGCTGCACCATTTGTTGAGCAAGCACCTGCGCCTTCATATTGATCTCCTGCTCCTTCATGCTGTCAGCATTGGGAACAAGCTTCTCCGTATCCATCTGAAGGCCACGCGCAGCTTCACGCAACAGGTAAGCACGACCCTGCATGCCTGTGATTTGAGAATCAATCGGATTGGCCGTAGCAACGAGGAACTCATTGCGGCGCATCTGTAAGGTCTCTTTATGCAGCAGACCAATTGCACCTTTGGCAATAACACTGAAGTCGCCCTTGATGTAAGGATCAGGATCGAACATCATGTTGTGAATATATAGTTTCTGCACTATACCACTTACTATTGTATCAATGTTTGCAATTGCTTGTTTGATACCTTTGCTTGCGTTGTCCATTAACATAGACAAACCGGAAGCGGTACGACCTGCACCAGATACCGCGGCGCTACCGTACACATAGTTAGGGATACCAGTGACTTCATCTGCTTGCTTGGAGAACTGCATAAAGACTTGCAGCAACTCGCCGGCATTCAGGCTAGGCTGGAAGAAACGCACAGCAGGTTGACCACCGCCGGTTTTGTCCGAAGTGGTTTGCCAGATCTTCCAAGGGTAAACGTCAGTGATGTCCTCGCCATCAGGCAGACGGTCAACAGTGACCTCGACCTGCGGGCCAGAAGCTACACCCATGTTGTTTGCAATTGCGCGGGCTGCTGCGTTGCACAATACCTGAGTATCACGCATGACCTCACCCAGAGCCACGCCCCAGAAGGAGTCGGGCACATCTTCCCACGAAGCAATCTGATATGGACGCTCACCGAGAGGATCGGGATTCAGGACGCACTTCCACAGGCAACCGTCAGTCCACCAAGCGTCGATCTCATACACAGAATCAGGATCGATGTCGTCCTCAATGCCCCACTCAAGGAGCATAGTGCCGGGGACTGAACCCCAGAACTCGACGGTCTCGACCTCGCCAGCATTGATCGGATAGCGGAAAGGTTTGCCAGCCAGCACACGCTGTTCGTTGTCGCCTTGGATCCAGTTGCGATAACCAGACAAACCAAAGCGGCTGATAACGGTTGACAGTTCTTCGTCGTTGACACCGGGGGTGCCACGCATAGCTTCCAAGGAACGCAGGTTCAGGAAGTGGCGCTGAATCAGGTACGCATCGTTCACGCCAGTAGATGCCGGCGAAGGGAAGATGTCGTAAGGACTGACGCGCTCAAACTTCTCTTGGTAGTTGTTGACCACAACGGGAGTGAACCCGGGGCCCCATGCCATCTCCTTGCCACGCTTGATGACCGGGCCTTTCATGATGGCTGTCGGGAAGGTCGTGAAGTCCGTGATGAACTTCTTCAGCTCTTCAGGGAACTTGCCCTTACGCAACTGGTCATCGATCTTCAGACCCATGCGACGTGCAGCATCTTCGGCCTCGTCACGCATACGGGTTAGGGTAGCCTCATGGACTTCCTCCATCCGTGCGCGGAATGCCTCAGGGTGTAGCGGCTCATCAGACTGTGCCAAGAACTCTTCTGCCTCGGAACGAACCTGATCTACGATGCCACGCTTCATCTCGGGCGGAATGTCAGGATAGCTAGACACCTTCAGATCAAAGACACGCTCTTGCTGATTTAGCATCACGTCCTTGATCCACGACTCAGCGGCACGGCACTTCACATCGGTAAGCATCATGTAGATGTCAGAGCCACCTACTCGTTGGATCTCAGACATACGCTCAGGGTCATACTCGCCCCGACGCTGACGCTCACACTTCAACAGACGCTCAGTGATTTGAACCTTGGCGGTCTTTGCCTCGTCCCAGCAGGAACGAACATAAGCTGACAGGCGAGACTCGAACCGAGCATTGCTTTCCTGATCGTCTACCTGTGTAACTGTCGCCTCAATCTGTGGCCGCTGTAAGCTATAGCTCATTTATGTCCATCCCCTAGCAGAGACTTTTTTAACGGATCTTGCCCGAGCCGGTGCGACCCCGCTACGAATCTTCAAGCATCCATACTGCAAAGCATCTTGTGGGTGCGAGTAGTCGTCCTTGAGCGGTCGATCTTTGTACCGGGCTAGGCCAGAAGTTTTAATTCTTTCATATTTGTAACGCCCAAGGAATCCCTTCCTCAAGCTGCGGCATCTCGGGTTAATCATAAACCCCGGCTTGCCATCTGCCATCTTGGTCATGAAGTAGGCTACAGATTCACGGCGCGGGATCCAATCATTCGTTGGAGCTGGCTCCGTATAAATGCCGGCCTCAAGAAGTTCTTGGAAGCAGGTTCGCTCATCCGTCTGGGCTCTAATACCACCAGCAGGGTCGCCAGAAGATACGAGTTGAAAGTTGCCATAGTGTTGATTTAAGAATGGTTTGACTACATCATTAGCGAACTGCCGTATACCCATGTCCTCGGATACCAGCTCGTCAACGATGTGCAGCGCACCACGCGCAGTCTCCTGCATGATGATGCAAGCTGGGGTCAAGCCAAAGTCCCAGCCTAGGACTAACGGCATCCCGGGCGTGGCCTCAACATCTTCTTTCAGGCAGTGAACCTTGTCGTTGTACTCTGGGTACACAGGCTTACCGTCCAGCGTCGAGCCGTAGTTGCCAAGGACAAACACATTGATCCAATCGTCCGTCTTGCTGGCAAGCTGCTGCTGGTAATAGCCATAACCATTTGGCAAGTTCCTGACGTTCTCGGCAAACGGGTTGGGGGCAAAGACTTCCTTGCCTTCCTCGTTGATGCTCTTGATGAGACCGCCGGGTTGACGGAAGAACTCCCAGCCCTCAGGCTTCTCTTCTTCTGCAACCTTGTAGTACCAGTGATCGTCGTCTGGTGGGTTAGTATCAAGAATGATACCGTGCCAGCTCGGGCCACCTTGCGTCCTAGCGGGGTAACGTCCCACACGCTGCGTGACCATATCGAAGATCTCCTTTGGAACCTCGGATGCTTCGTTGATCCAAGCGCCGGTCAGTTCCAGAGATCTCAGCTTACCTGTCTCGGTAGGCTTATCCAATGCCATAAACATAACTTCGAGATTCAAGGATGTGCCATCCCCGATGTTGCTGATGTTCAGCGTCGAGGTGATGGGCGTATCCCATTTGATAGGTGCCACTTCAGGAGGGAACCATTGCTCCCATGTCTTGATGGTCGTGGACTTTAGTTCGGGGTAGGTGTTACGAATAATCAGCCAGCGCGAACGCCGCACCCCATCCCTGCCCGGTTGCTGCCGTAGCGCACGGGATACAATCTCGACGCAACAGCTTGAGGATTTGCCTGAGCCTACAGGCCCCATCAAGCCACGGACGAATCCATTGGCCTTGTGGAACTTGGCGGCTTCTTTGCCGGGTGGGTTGTAGTTAAATTGATAAGACACACTTAGAACTCTTTGTAGAAACTTACGTTGATCTTCTTGGTGTTGGGCTCGAACGATGCGCCAAAGCTGCCAAACTTATTCTTGTAAGTTGCATCAATAGCATCAATGCTACGGCCAGATTGACCGCCACCTTTCCAGTGGCTACCGGATACACCAACATTCAGGGAGGTTTTGTCGTCGAAGTGGTGGGTACGACCTATGCGTCCACCGCCACCGTAGTCGCCAACGCCTTGACCTTCTGCGGAGTAGGACAACTCGAACGGGGTATCGTACTCTTCGGAATCAGGCTCGTAGCCTAGGCTGGGTACGTCACCGCCATCAGCCATCTTGACCGGGCCCTTCTTGAATGACTTCCTGTTCCAATCAGCGCAGTGACCCATTACTCGTCTCCTTCTTCTTGGGGAGCACCCATGTTCAGGTTGAAGGTAATCGGCTGGGCATCGACCTCCATACGGACATCGGCCAAGTCAGGCAGGATCTTGCGTAGGAGGATCTCGATGGCACGAACTTGGGTAGTGGTCATTTCCACTGTGCCGTTGGCGTGTGCCTCAAGACGATTGATTAACTGAGCCGCTTGGATCTTGAGACGTGTGTTCTCGTCATGACGAATCTTTTTAATCCTTGCTGCCATTTGATATCCTTTAGGTTTTGACTTCGACCCCTGCCTTCTCAAAGGCTGCGATCATGCGCTTGGCTAGAAGCATCAGATCATCTTGGGTATGGAACTCAGCCAGATTCAGTTCCGCCTCGAACAGGTGAGGGGTGCCGTGGATGTTCACCAGACCGGAAAGCATCACCACATGTGGCGCTATCGCTTCTTTCTCTGGCGACTCATAGCCGACCATTACGCCGCGCAGGGCTTCGACCCTGTTCAGGAACTCTTGGAGTTGTTTAGGTTGTAACATAAAATTATAGAGTGGCTACCCATGAGGGACTTGAACCCCCACCATTAGTTTTGGAGACTAGGATGCTGCCATTACACCAATGGGTAGTAGAAAAAGAAAAGCCCCCGGGGTGAGCTTGGTTCCTTCAATCTCAGGGTAGAAGGAGACAGAGGCTTGGGGGCTGTTGAGTGGTTGCAGCGACAGGACTCGAACCTGTGACCTATGGATTATGAGTCCATCGCGCTACCGCTGCGCCACGCTGCGCTAGATATTGTTACTATATATGCACATGTATTTTCATTTTGCCACAAGTATAGCATAACCTGTTTGAAAAATAACAAGTAATGTTGCTTATACCCCG
>Ga0129333_10000092_pt1 | contig 56401 bp, 49 predicted proteins | sample CPB6_08_DNA_FD_94474 | JGI IMG/M metagenome (GOLD analysis project Ga0129333, IMG submission 94474) | Freshwater to marine salinity gradient microbial communities from Chesapeake Bay, USA - CPBay_Sum_0.6_0.8_DNA | ecosystem: Environmental > Aquatic > Marine > Coastal | place: USA: Chesapeake... | reverse complement strand
TGTTGCAAGTTTAGAACAAGAAGAATGGCTGGGCGTAACGAATGACCCGTTAGCAGAAGTGAATACAGAACCTGGACAGATCTCTTCTGTTGCTCCCGCTGCTCCTGCTCCTGCTCCCGCTGCTCCTGTAATTCGTAAAGATGATAAGAAACGTGTCCAACCTAAGCAGTGGTTTATTCGTAAACTCGAAGAGTTAGATAGTAATTTATTCAAATTTACACCATCTACATCGGATATAAGAGGATATTCGAGCATGTGTCAAGCACGTGACGATCGCCAACCCGTTATTTTAACAAAGGACCAATATGCGGACATGCGTTCAAGATATGAGAACGATCCAGTATATTGGATTGTTTATCCATTGGAGGGAAAAGAAGACCCTGCCCCACCTGTTGGCCAAGAAGTTATTACCTTAATGAAATATGGTTCAGATGCTGATCATATTCACTATATGTTTTGTCCACGTTATTATTGTATTTATGATGAAATTATGGTATTAGAAGATGATTTTGAATCAGATCGTGATCGTGAAGGAAATTCTAAGCCCAGAAAAAGTTGCCCCTTTTGTTATGGCCTATTAATCACAAAAGAAGACAGTAAAAAATCAATATTAGAGGGGAAAACAGTAATCGAGAGGAAAAAGAAATCGACATCAGACTATATTCATGGTCACATTGGATTTCTTTCAAGCACAACCCATCCAGATAACTTGTCACTACCCTGTTGTTTTATTAAACAAACTACATTGCGTATTAAGGATGAACGATATGACCATATTCGGGATCAATTACAGGAAATTGACATTCAACAAGAGGTATCCAAAGAGGAGATCCCTGAAGAGGTAGAAGAGGGTGTAATCTATTATGAAGCACGTATGGTAGAATATGCAACCTTATTTCGTTCGTTATATGGCACATATATACTTGAATCCAATAAACTTCCAAGTGCCGGTTTTTTCGCAACGGCTTCTACACGATTTGATGCGTTTTTCCATCAAGATTCAAGTCGTCAAATGGTAACACGCGTTGCGGTGCAACTGCATTTGCGTCCAACTGCTCATGGATTTTTAAGAGTAGGTGTAGATAATACAGTGAATGAGTCATTATTGGGATTGTTAGCCCCACTATTGCATGCATCATCTATTATTGAAGTCAAAGAACGATTTCAAGAGGTAATTACACCACGCGTATTTTTAAATGCGCACTTTGGAAACTTGGTTTTAGAATTCTTTGATCCGTCTGATCCAAATTTTATGCCAAAGACATCGCATGATTTAATGAAATGGTGTGAATCTACGCTTGGAATTCGCATGACATCCTCTAATTCATATGCACTTTTGCGTATCTATAATTCCTACCAGCGTTTTATTACATTTATTCATAATCCAAATCAACGAAAGGAATTACGTCATATTCAGCCCCTTCTGGCTGAGCCAGGACTATTCACAGTAAATGGATTGCAATTAATTGTATTGGATGACAAAGGTGATGATGCACCGATTGAGATTCGTTGTCCCATCTTTGGTGTATCATTAGATCGTCATAAAAATAATGATTTTGCATTTGTGTCGCGTATGATGCGTAAGATGGGAACAAGTGAAAAAGAGTATGCGCATTACGAATTGTATATTTATACGATGAATAAGATGGGACGTGGTGGAGAGAAAGAAGAGCATCATTTATTTACAAAATGGAATACACAGGATCAAGCGAATTGGCCTGAAATTGTAAATGAGCGCGTGAAAGAATATCTAAACCAATGTCAATCTGCGTATCGTTCGATTTACACACCTCAGAAGAATATTCACTATTCTATATTGATGCCATTATCGGCGGCGGTTCAGGGATCAGGTGGATTGCCACCTGAAGGAATTATTAAGGATCATTACAATCACTTGGTAGGGGTAACCTTTCGTTCAAAGCCAGGATCCACCATGATGATCATTGTTCCTATCGTGGATGACGGTGTGATCTCTGTATCCTCTTCTTTTGCAATTAAGAAGATTTATTTGGATTGGGAGGATGTTCGTTTGGCTCCTGTAGAGGATGTGATTAAATATTACAGGGGGCGTTTGAAACAGATGTTCTCTGGATATACTGGATATGAAATCAAATATGTGGTAAAGAATGCTCGTGAGAATCAAATTGTCGCCATCCAGTTAGAAAATGGAATTTATGTCCCTGTTTCTGAGCCTCAAAAGCCTGATGAATTGGCACAATATCAACTGGAAACTGTATCGGTAGACAGTTTTGAGTCACTCATGAATAAACAGATGTCTGGTCTGTATAAGAGAGGGTATGACGAGGATTCATCATGGGAGGATTGGATTCAATCGGCAGAATTAGAAAAGGGATGTGGTAAAGATGAATCCTTGGATATGTATTTATCTGTCGATCAGTTGGAGGAGTTATACCAGCAATTTCGCTTGATGGTATCACGCTGGCTAACGAGTCAGAAGGCTGGATCAGGGATGAGAAAACAGATGGAGGATGTATTATTTCGTCATGATTTGCCGGATTATGAAAAGCGTAAACGTCTGTATTTATTATTATCATCTATTTTTCTGTCATGGCTCTATCCAGATGAAAATTGGGAAATGCCAACGCTGTCTTTGCTCAGAAAGGACTGTAGAGTGATACCCTCTGAGAACGGATGTACAGGAACCTGTCGATGGAAGGAAACCGAATCAGGTGGAAAATGTCTGTTACATATTCCATCGAATGTTAGTTTGGATGATAAGAAGAAGAGGTCAGTGGATGTGGCACAATTATTTACCATTCGTATCGTGGAGGAATTGGCACGCTTCCCATCGCGTAGAAAGCAACTCTTATCAAAGGACGGAGTTTCTGCTCTTACCAAGATGATTCACCCGATTCGTGATGGGGATCAGTATATTATTCCCGAGTCATCGATGACATGGTTAGATCTATTACGATTTGATTGGCTAAAGAGTAAAGACGAGGAGCCACGATATTTTGAGGAGATGTCTCGTGAGAGGGATGAAAAGGATGAGACAGAGATCAAAGAAACCCCACACAATAGGTGGGTTGAACATTATGGAAATGACAATAAACAGTTGCGAATTCAGTGGTCGAATCAACCCGATACTCCCTTAGTCCCCTTGATGCCCTTTATGGGCATGTCCATTTTGGATTGGGGTATTGATTCATCTCTCAAGGACCTAGAAGTAAAGGATCTCAAAGACTTTGCAAGAAAAACAAAGAGATCCGTTGGATATATTGAATTTACAGAGGGAAAATACGAAGATCCCAATACCATCTATGTAAAGAGAAAAACAGAGCAGGAGCATGTGGTTTTATTTGTAAAGATAGACGGAAAGTTTGGTTTACTGATGGAAGAAGACAGAACCTATTTACCAATTGATCGATTACCAGACAAAATACAGAGGGAATGGAAGGAGGCACCAATTACTCCATTGATGACAAAACCTCAAGTAGCAGAAGTTCATACCACCTCTGTCCCCGCCGTTCAACCCATGATGGCAAATGTAAAAGAGAAAGAGCCACCTCTTGTGAAGAAAAAATTTCAACACATTAAAAAACCAGGAGTGGAGGAACCTCTTCCTGTTCCAGTAGTTGCTCCAGTTGCCGAACCCGTTCAGAAAAAAATGAGAAAACCACTGACAAAGCCCGCAGTGGAGGAATCCCTGCCTGTTCCAGTGGCTGAACCAGTGGTTGCTCCAGTCGCCGAGCCAATTGTTCAGAAAAAAATCAGAAAACCACTCACAAAACCTGCAGTGGAGGAACCCCTGCCTGCTCCAGTGGCTGAACCAGTTGCTCCTGTTATCCCGTTACGATTTAGAAAACCACTTACGAAACCTGAAGTGGAGAAGTCAAACGAGGCTCCTAAGGTCGTATCTATGAAAATAAAGAAACCCCTAACCAAGCCTGGCGTGGAGGAATCCAGCACGGCTCAATTAGGGGGTCATCGAACATTACATGTTTTATCTGTTAAAAAGTAAATGCAAAATCGGCAAGTGGCTTTGAAGAGGGTTCATCTTCTAAGAGTGGTGGATCGGGCGGAATAGGTAGAAGAATGCTCTGCGTACTATTGGTTTCTACTGCGCGTCGTCGACATTCCATCATGTCCTCCACTTCCTCGGTTAGAATATTCAGACGCATTCGGCGATAGGATGGATTATCGGGATGAAGAATAACAAGGTAGAGATCGGCCACTTCAAGTCCATAGTAATTCTCCAAAATCCATTTATATACATTGAGTTGTAGAGTATAGTGCCAATAATTCGTATCAGGCAAATGATCAAGAGGAGCAAGGCCATTCGAAAATGGATTTTCGGATTTAATTTCTTTCGAGCGTTTCCAGTCATAAATCACATATTTTCCATCCGATTTTCTTCGAAAGACCATATCAATTGATCCGCATAATTTGATTTTTCGTTCGCCCTGAATTGGCTCAAGAGAGTCGGTGAACACTTCCCATTCAGAACGATAAGGTTCTAGATCATGCCCACAGTCTTTCCAGAATTTCATAAAATATCTCCATTCAGATGTTTCTTTTACTGCTGGATCAATTTCTTCAGGAGCACCATGAAGAAATTGTTCAATTGCTAGATGCATTGCAGTTCCCGCGGAAGAGGCTTGTTTGCCGTTGTCTGACCACTCTTTTATAATTTGCTCATCGGTCATTCCAAAATATTTGCTTGATGCCCATTTTGGACCTCGACGCATCTTTGCAATCGTCTCCTTTGGATCAAAATGCTTAAAGAATTCATGAACAAATCCCGTGCACGAGATATTACCCTTACATGAACCATTAACGTAATATTTATGGGTTGGTTCATGAAACGTAATATGACTATCTCGCGGATGATAATTTAATCGTGATAAATGTTGCCAAGGCAAAGGCGCCATTCTATGTTGATTTATAAATAAAAAGGTGTAATTGTTTAGGCTGTTTTGGCATATTTACCAATCAAATTTAGCAATTTCCATCAGCATAAATCCAATACGATTCTCACCCGTGATGCGACCCTTCGATGGCCCCGCAATTTCCAGTTTTGCGGCCCATTCTGACTTTTCCGATTCTGGCCCAACATTGTAGAGCAGGTATCGATGCTGTTCACGAGCCTCCTCAATAATTTTACGAAAGTTGTCATCCTTCTCCCAACGGTACATGAACGCATCATATAGAATACGATCACGGAGAGAAAGAGGATCATCGCTACGAATGGGACGATTCCATTTCGCATCATCAAATACAACACGCTGTTTTTCAGTAAATTCCTTTGTCATCTTTTGTTTGACTTCTTTGATTTCTTCCTCCATTAACTTATAATCATCGGGAGTAAGTGATCCATAGACAACACGCTTTTCACGGCGCTTTGTAATAAACTTTTGATGAATCGTATTGCCCATGGTGCTAAAGAGGGGGATTACCAATTCGGGATGATTGGAGGCATGTTGATATTTCATTGCTGCCATATAGTGTTCCATCGTGGGATAGAGAATCGGCTGACCATCTTTTCCTTTCAGGTCTCGATCTGGAATAGGGAAAGGTGTAGAGAGACTTAACCAGCGTCCAGCGTGTTCCGGTCCAAATGACAGAGAAAGAGCAGGACGCCCCTTTGCCTTCAAGGAGTCTCGCAACGCCACATTGGGACCAAAGATAAACAGATCCTTTTCTTTAAAGGTCTTTGTTGGATCTCGTAAAATGGTAAACAGATCACGATCATTCTTTTCTTCGGCCTCTTTCTCTTCTACCACAGGTGCCTCTTCAACCACTGCATCGGCTCGGACTTCAGGTGCGCGAATATAGAGAAGGGTATACGCAATTTCTTTTACGCGATTTAGGACTTTCTCCTCTTCTACCTTATATTTCGCAGATAAATAGGACTTATTGAAATTCTTGGGGGCTTTTAATACAATTGCCTTAATCTGCTTGCTTTCAATCCATTGATCAATTAGGAAATTTACATTTTTGGATTCATTGTGAACATTATCTTCTTTTTGAAGGAAGAGATCGATGCTATCTTCCTTATCGTAGTTCTTGCCACCCCATGGTGGATCGACATAGAGGAAGTCTACCATGGTCGTCGGTTCCCATGTAGTAATATCCTGGTTGTGAGCACGAATGAAATTCTGTTTTTCAAACTTAATAATATTTTTAACGAGTGCCTCATAGGTCTCAGGAACCACCTCAAATGCATCCACAACCGCATTTGGAAATTGATTAGACATATTGATGGTGTCCACGCCGATATGTGCGGTTGCATCCACAATATGACGAATGGCATGTCGAGCAGGGAACCATTTTTTAAAGGCATCATTTACGTATTTCTTTTCCCATGGTTTGAGAACGCTGTATGGACTAGAAGATACGATACTAAATCGTGCATATGATTTATTATATTTTGTGATACCAATATCGAATCGTTGATTCATGGCATCCGCAGGGATTGCTGCGGAAGAAGCGGGTGCACTCGCGATTTCCTCCTGTGTAATTCCTTGACGCTTGAAGATAAACCAGCGATTAAGGAATGAGAAGTCCTTTACCGCATTGGGCATGAAGAATTTGAATTTCTTTTGTAATTTCGGATCTGAAATTTCTTGTGACATTTCATAACTTCGATCAAATGTGTTTGTGCTACTTTCGAGATTGAGTTCCGCCAGTTCTTGTGTATTCAGTAGGCGAAATCCAACACGTGAAAGTTTCTTTTTAAGGAGTTCAAAAGGAACAATATATTCTTTATGGGTCATACCAATACTAATAAAGTTAACCTCAATACCGAGACCAATTGACTCATCATCATCAGTGAGATTGTCGGCTTCGTATTCTTTGGTAATTGACCAAATAGGGACATCATTTTCCGATCCTGTTCGTGTTTCTCCTCGAGAAATACCTTGTAGGAGTTGAAAGACCTTCTGTCCATCAAAACAGCAGCCAATAAAGTATCCGCCGATTTTAACCGCATTGCCTACATTTTCAATGAATCCATCCAATGTGGACTTGCTCTCAAAGAAGTAATGAAGTGCAAACATACATGCTGCAACATCTGCACCTCCACGGAAAGATCCTGCCATTTCATTTTGAATGTAAGGAGGAACTGGACCTTCGGGTTCAGCGCGCCCAAAGATACTTCGTAGGATATCGCGCTCTTCTGGCGTGGCACCCGCAGAGCCATCAATAATGGACTTTGAACTATTACCAATTACAAAGGCAATCTTCGGAGGTTTGCGACTTCTTCCTTCGCGCAGAAAGTCCATGTATCTGCGATAGGCGCCATCCATTGGATTGGTAATATTATCACTTGCAGTATCAATACCCACGACACGACCGGCGTGATTGGTAATCCACTTATAGAGGTCACCTGCTTTACCACAGGCTAAATCAACAATAGATCGATTAAATCCAAGAAGTGAGCGCTTTAAAAGGATCTCATTTTTAATGTATTTATTATGAAAATCTTGTAACCCCTTGATAAGGGCCATGTTCTCTTTTGGGGCTTTACGTTCATAGTATTTTGCGCCAATTAGATCAGATTTTGCCTCATCTTCTGGCTGAATGGAAGGTGACATCATTTCTTTGAGTTCATCCTCTGTAGGTTCCTCTCTTCCTGTGCGAATCATGGATTCTGTGATCGGATCATGAATCGAATTCCAGACACTGTTCGCCACATTTTCATCGTTCATCATACCTGAATATTTAATCTCGCCATCTTTGGCTTTTGCAGCAACGATTGCACGTTGAAGACGCTCCGTTTTGTCGTGACGAATACGCGAAGGAATCCATCTCCATCCTGGTTCACGGCGCGGATCATACCGCATTTCAACAATGCTATTATGACGAATGGGCTCCTTGGAGTCCTCCGTAAGTGCATAGTCTTCATAGGTCTCAGGATCGGTGGTCACTTGAATGTAGCATGTATTTGCCATGGTATTTGGATAGTCGGTGGGATGAAAGAGGATGGGACGATATTGTGATCGTTTTTGATTCTCGTCGATAAAAGGTAATTGCTGTAGAATGGTCTGTCGTGGATTTGCCTCCTCTTTTGACTTCTTTCCACCTACATAGAGACGCATTGTTTTGTATTGAATGATCTCATGGGTGACAGGATGCTCCGTTGTCTGGATGTGATCAAGTGACATAAACTCAGGATCTTTATCAAAACTGACAAGGAAGTCTACTGTATTCTCCCGAGCAGGTTTCCATTTGAATTGCTGATCAAAACGGACACCGAGAGCATCAGGAATGGGTGCAGAGTTGCTCGTGAGAATAAGACCGTCAGTATGATAAATACGCGGGGTATCAAGAACGAGAGAACATCCACTTGTGAAAATGGTCTCGCCTGGCGGAGCAAAATGAAACTCTTTAATCGCAATAACGAGGCGATTTGCAGGAGTGACACCTTTTGCAACCACTTTTAGGTCCGTATTCCATACGGAAAACCACTCTTTGAGGGAGTTATAACGTGATTTACCTTCAATATCGCGTGCATCATCCTTGAAGGTAGCAAATGGAAGTTGTGAGACGGATTCGCCCTCCGCTGCATAATAGATATCAAAGAGAAGAAAGTGGTTGATAGGTTCTTGGGATTTTGTCAACGTCACCCATTCACCGTCCACGAGGCTATTGCGACATTTTTCATTTTGTAGTCCTGTTCGGTAAATGTTCAAACTCTGATCTACAAGGTAGAGTTCACCCGTTGAGGACACATATCCCATGGTGCGTAATCCATCCGCTTTGTCTGTGACATTGAATCCACTACGGACATTCACGGTCGATTCATCGATTTCTCGAGTCATGTGTTTCGTTTCAAGAGTGATGGGTCCAACACCACGGAATTTGGGGCCCTGAACCAGTTCATGGTATTCATTTCGAATGGAGGTTGCAATCGATTTACGAAGAAGGAGTGAATTTTTTTGGATGGCACGTAATACCTCTCCTACACCTGAGATCAGTGCTTTGAGCGCTAGTTCAGGAGTAGAAGTAAATTCATCGCGCAAGAGTTCGACTTCCACTTCATAACGGGGGAGTTGTTGTAAAATATTTTTTTCAAGAAATGAGGTGGACCAATCAAAATTGGTTCTCGGTTTTGATTTACCCTTTTGATCTTCTGCAGGCTCGCTAGTAACGGCAACGGTCTGTCGAACCATAGAAAGATCCATGCGGACTCCTTTCCCTTCAAAACTCCAGCGCCGAATCAGACGATAGGCTTTGCGTTCACGCTGCCATTTCTTAAGTGTTTCTACGACACGAGGATGATCCCGTCCTAGTTCCTCTTCGCGGCGCATTTTAAAACGAACATCGTATTCGTCAATGTCAATGTTGCTGTTGGGAGCAGCCCGATCTTTTATCATAACAGTAAATGTCTTATTGGTAAGTGTATCATCTTTACAATAGGATTGTAAAATTCCAAGACCCTCCAGTGTAAAACGCATATGACTCGGAGTAATGATATTGAGACGATCCTCCTGAGCATTTGGTTTAAAACCCTTTGCTCGAAGTCGTTGCGCAATCTGAAGGAAAGTTGTGGAATCCACTACACCACCGACACCGAATGTTGTTTCCAATTCCATTCGTGGGTCATTGGCCCAGTCTTGGATAAACTTTTTAATTCGGGTAGATTGGTCCGCAGTCAAGTCCATTCTCTAATAAGTAGGAAGTGATAAAAGTGCCTTAAGTATAACCTATGATAGCCTACACTTTAGACACCTCTTGTATCTTTCAATTTTAATTGTAGCAAAAATGACAAGAATCGTATGCTACCGACGGATCACTTGATATCGAACATTTTCTGTATTAAACTTTTGTTGGATCACTCGAACCGCCGTGGCAGGATCAAATGCTGGATTACAACAGAACATATCAATATAACAGGATTGATACTCAGGATAGGTATGAATCGTAAAATGGCTCTCAGATAAGACATAGGCATAGGAATATCCCATGGGAGAAAACTGATGACCTGCTTGGGCGACTACATGAAATTGTAATTCTCGAACGATTGAATCCAATGTGGAAATTCCCGAGTCCAAATGGGTCAGAAGTTCTGCATGGGGCACATCGTAAACATTAACAAGAACATGAGTTCCCACCACATTATCAGAAGCCATCATACTAATCATTCTTTCTAAAAAAGAGAACTCCGCTATCCTATTTAAGTCCCTATACCGTTTCATTATGCACCTTGTTCCATTTTTCAAAGAGTTGAAGTGTACGATGTTTTCCGAGACGAACCGCCAAGAGATCTTTCGTTAGTTTTTTATCCGTCTCTTGCCATGTAGAAAGAGTGGAAAGTTGTTCTACCATTTCTGTTTTGGTGCCTTCCACTTCTGGCCATTGAATAACCCACTCTTGTTTTTCCATGTTAGATAGCCATGGAAGGAGTTGGGTATGTAGATCTACAGAGGTATCCGTAGGGATTGCTATCCATCGACATCGAATGTCTGCGATCCAAATGGGATGATCTCTTTTCCAAAGAATTGGATTCGAAGAAAATAGAATTTGATTGTGTGTTTGATCCTGTTTTTTATCTGTTTCCATACTTTCTTGGACAACACGATTCATTAGAACAAAATGGCAGTTCTTAAAATATTCAATGGCATGATACAGATCCAAATAGTCCTTTTCCTCCAATTTAGTGGATTCATTATAAATTGCGGCCAATAGTTCATAAATTCTCTTTCTCTTGCGAGCCAATGGACCATTTCGCAATTCATCGGTTTTTTGCTGAAGTTTAGTGCAGTATTCGATGGTTTGCTGGATACGAATCGATGGAGTAGACAGAGAATAGGCCTGCGGATCGTCCATACAGACCAACAGACTCAACAGTCCTGATGGCTGCAAATCGTATACTGTATATCCATCCAATCCATAACCATTAAATGTAGTTTCTTGGGAGGGGGGTGAATGTGCTGATAAAATACCGATCGGAGCAAGTGCCCGAGCCCGATGGGGATTTTGTTTTGAAAAAGAGATCAATTCATCGAATCGATAATTCTGATAGACTTTTGGCTTACTCGTCATCTTTACTGTATATCATATTACAATCCTTTAGGTCAATCGATTTTTATGATTGTCCTGCATCTTTTGGAGCATCGGAATATTGTTCATTTTGGATGCGAATGGATTCAAGTTCTTTGAGACGATCTTCATGTTCTTGACGTGTCCGTAAACAGAATTTTAGATATTCTCTGATCTGGATAAATGTAGGTTCCGAAATAAGGGTTAGATCAAAAAAAATACCATTTGAGTTTTCAGTATAGGTTTCTTTCATTCTTCGTATAATTCGAAAGAGTTCTTCTTGTTCAGGTCTAGCGAGTAATTTTATATCTTCAAAAATGTTTTTCTTTTCTTCATAAGACGACATGTTGTTATATTGTATGAATCCTATTTTTGTAAAGATATCAACTTCATTCTAACAAGCGCACCGTGATCCATTTATTTGGAGAATTCATTCATACACCCACTTCCTCTGATTTTTCCTCTTGCTCTTGTTTTTCTTCCTCTTCTTGCTCTTTCTCTTGCTCTTGCTCTTCCTCTTGCTCTTCCTCTTCTTGCTCTTCCAAATTGGTATCATAGTCGTCGTCGTTGTTATCATCCTCTTCATTTTGATCCTCTTCATCTGCAACTTCAAGGAATAGACCGCTGGCTAAAATATATGGGTCGTAGACCGCAAACTTTGAACGTTTGATTACCACACGAATGTATTCACCGACTTCCACACTGTCGTATTCTTCATTATCTAGATGAAGATCGCGTGGAACTTGGATATGAATGGCATCCTTGTAATTGACGTAGAGACCCATTTTATTTTTACGAATCACCTCGCCCACTAACTCGTGGCCATCTACTGGATAGATGACGCGACCTTCCATTTTAACATAATATACTGCATCGCCTGTAAAACGGGCGGATTCAAAATACCCCATCGAGCGTGAAATCATCTTGATGGATCCGGAAACAACAAACCCATGTTCAGAACATTTGCCTTCCAGTAACTCTTTGCCCTTCTTTAATAAGATTTCATCCAACTTAGTGGTCTTAAGCAGATTAAAATCAGTAGGGCTCAAAAACAATTTTTTTTCAAAGAAGACAACGGACTCCATGGTGAATGCTACTATGCGTTGATGGTTTTCTCTACAATGTAGAGTTTAGGCTTTAAATAAAAAGAAGAGAAACCATCTTTCAATTTTATAAAGAGAATGGATGACTGATTAGCGTTTCTTTCCTGTGCGTAAGGATCCCGAATGACCAATAATACTCGCAACAAGTGGTCGGAAAAACCATCTTCGTTGCCGCAAACGGATTTGATCCAAAAATCGAAGGAAAAGATCGATCAGAGTGCATAGACGTGATGTTCCCTTTATCGATCGTCTCATATCCGCTAACAATACAACATTTGTAAGATCAAAATGACCACGACCTGAACTTTCCAACCATTCGCCAATCCGGATTAAATGTCGAATATGCCCTGTCTTATTTGTTACATTGCCACATTCTAATCCACGACCTACCTTACCATCCTCCGTCGGCTCACCCGTTTTAAACGTCAACTCCTTATTTTTAGAGATAAGAAATCCATATAACAATCCAGTGGTTTGGGGTGTCACAATAAAAGAATTGATTGGATCGGTTGCATCCCGCTTTACAGCATCGATGACGGACTGTTTACATTCATCCCCGTTTTCACATAAATGAATGACAGTATCATGTTCAGGATGGTAAAAACGGCGCACTAAGAGTCTTCCCATTTGATATTCATTCTCACGAATGCATTCCAATACACTCTGATCTTCACGGAGATCGGATGAATAAATGAGATATAATTGTTCGTCGATTTTTAGCCATTCGTCCCATAAATAAAATAACAATGTTTTGCGAAAAGCATTTGCATCAGTCTCACTACGTTGAGATTTATGAAACGATTCGTGAAACCATTGTATCATCTCAACCGTGTGCTGATAGTAATCCAATAACTCCTTGTCTCCTTGAGAGACAAGAAGACGTCGCTGTTCCAATTCATCAGGGAGAGGGGTGTATCTGCGCTGAGAAGTTAATTCATCTACCCATCCCACCATTGCTTTCCAGACCTCCTCAATAGAACTTAATGTATCCGCTAATAACTCCTGATCCTCTACGTCTGGCAAATCATACTCCACGGGTAAATAGATATCACGTTTAATGGGGAATCGACCTACACGTATAGATAATGGAATTGTTAAATCCATATATACATTGGGTTGAAACATATAATAACCATTACAATAACGAATATATCCATTCTTTACTTGATATGTGATTTGAAAGGTTTTATTGTCGATAATGGAACGAAGAAGATCGACCATCACAAATCGTGGAACATTTGAAAAGATTTCCCAGATATCTTCGGAAGAATAAAAAGGTTGTCGTTGAAATAATTGTTGAACGGTACGACGTATTTTTTCCATTCTCCATCGGGCTGCATATTCGTCATAGGTAGAATCGTCCAATTCTGTCTGTCCAGCAACATTAATCTGTGGAGAACAGGTATAATCACAGGTTTCAATCCAATCGCATACAGCAGTAAAGGGCATGTCATTAATATTCACATGAGATCGTTCCATCCTCTGACTGTCAATTTGACGAACGGTTTCCTCACCTGAAATAACAATCGCCTGTCGATTCAAATTGCAATCAATCGCTGACTGTTTCATAATACGTGTGACTTTGCCAATCGTAACGGCCTTATTAAATCCAAGACGGTAACTGTATAAATCGGCTGTTTCTCGATTCTGTAGAGGGGACTCCTTAGGAAAATGGGTAGCATACAGATAAACTGTATTATTTCGCTTCTCTTTTGGAAGAGCACAATGTGAAAGATAACGAATGGCACGACCAAGAATCTGTTCTGTTTTATTCAAGTGAAACCAAGAATCCATCACATGTGTTTCACGAATGAAACGCAGGTCAACACCTTCGGAGGCGATTTGCGAGCCAATAATGATTTTCATTTGAATACCCTCTGCATTTGTAAATGCGCGTTGTGCGGCGATCGTCAAATCGTTTCGTGGAGAGAGTGTGTTATCACCCGTCAAAAGGCCGTAATAGGCGGGAGTAAATTCATGTCCAGCGCCATTACCATGCTCTCTCTCCTTTCGCGGACATCGTGCACATTGTCTTCCACCTTCCACCTGAATACCATTTGCGAGTAGGCCCTCTGTGGGGCGTCTGCCATACATGGTATATCCATTGGCTTCCAAAATAAGGGCAAGAGGAAGAGCTCCTCCGTTGATAAATCGAGTATAGGCAAAAATACATCCTTCTGTTTCTTTGATCCGACGAATAAAAAAATCAAACTTGGGACTATACCGCGCCAGATTTCCAACCACCATCCAATTAGGGTCTACTTCTTTTGCACGGTATTTTACCTTTCCATCAACCACTTCTCTTGTAAATACGGTCTTAAGGGCGTCTGCCACAATGCGCTTACTATATGCTTCTATCGAATTACCTTTTGTTGCAACGGTTTCTGGGAAAACAATATTTCCTGCTTGAACCAGTTTTGCAAGAACCATGGTATTTAGTCCCATACCAGGAGGGAGACCCTTTGTAAGTTCTTCTGATACAGTAAGAACATCACCCTGTAAGGGAATATGAACCATAGGAAGACGACGGTAATATCCACGCTCTTTTTCGGGGATCACTACACGACGGGGATTCAATGAGGGATATTCGACAAGGGGGGGTGTATTTTCTGGGAAAAGGCGAATGGGAAAGGACAGAGGGTTTTCACCACGCATAAAACTAATGTATTGTCTAGCGATCTTTGATAAGAGTTCGGCGCCTTGAGGCTGGATTTGCCCTTCCTTTGTAAAAATATCTGATTCGCGAAGCGTAGCCTTTTTATCATTCATTAGTAACAGATTCAATACAAAGATGATTTCACGATAACTATTATACATAGGCGTAGCCGTCAACATACAAAATTTCATTCCCTCTGAATATTCCAGGACTTGGCGAAGGTAGGGGGTCAGAAGTTTTCCATTCGTAGCATCATCTTCTTCCTCTTTTCCTCCAGCATAGTCGTCCGCATTTTTGCTTTCATCTGTCACATCACGCAAATTATGCGCTTCGTCGATCAGAACAAGGCGATGACTAAATTCGTCACGAATCGCCTTGTATTTTAATTCATCTTTTCTTTCTTGTGATAATGCGGCGGGAATATGCTTTGTAAGATCACGGATATAATTCGCAAAGGCTACATAGCCGATGATTTTATAGCGACGATTGATGAGTCGCGTGACTGCGCGTTCAATCTTATCTTTATCTCGTTCAAACAGTGTATTTGTAAGTTTCATATACGTAACACCAGTACATTGAGAGGCGGTATTCGGTTCATTTTTGGTTCCGATTACGACTTTTGATATATCAAAGATCGTTTTAATGAAGCCCTGTTTAATGGTGGGTGGGCAAATAATAAATACACGGTTGGATGGATATTGTTCTAACCATGCTTCCGTAATTTGAATACCTGCACATGTTTTACCAACACCAACACCATGAAACAGAAGGGCAGATAGATAGGGTGTTTTAGGAGACAGCCAATTGGATACAAAACGCTGAACAGGTGTCACCTCAAATACTTGATCATCCTTACAGGGGTCTGTCCTTGGTTTCCACGTTGATTGTAAAGATTCGGCAAACTCCCGTTTGAGGAGTAATTTCTGTAAAAACTCAGGATCGAGTGTATCTGGATAGATTCCCGATTGTTTTTCAAGTTCTGTAATACTTGTATGGGGAAATAAATTTCTGACTTGTAATACCTTAATCAGACGATTGCGTTTTGAGAAATCTGTCTCTTTATCCCATTCTGCTAATAACTCCTCTGTAGGGAGACTCATATACCGTCCATGTAATGGTTCCTCTTTTTCATCAGCGATCTCCTCTATGGATGGAGGTTTGGCTTCCGATATAGGGGCAATGGGTGGAGAGGATGATGATGGGATTGGTATTTCCTTTTCTACAGGCTTTTCTTCTTCCGCCTCTTCTTCCGCCTCTTCTTCTGCTTCTTCTACTGGTTTTTGTGTGACTACAGGGGGAGGAATAGGTTGATTCGCAGTAGAAAAAGATGCAATAGATGCTTTGGGTGAAAGGCGAGAATTAATAATCCCACGAATTCTTGTTCGTGTTTCGTCATTCAAATCTGGATCAGATAAAAAGTTACGCAATGTGTTCACAGAATAAGAGTTCCAATTTACATTCTCATCTTCATTCTCATTCACATGAATTGCCTCCTGTTTTTCATCAGACACATAGTTATCTGCTGGTAGAGGAGCACTTTGCTTTGGATATTCATTCACCTTATCTTCTGGCTCCTCCTCTTCTGGCACTTCCTCTTCTGGCTCCTCCTCTTCTGGCTCCTCTTCTTCTGGCTCCTCTTCTTCTGGCTCCTCCTCTTCTGGCTCCTCCTCTTCTGGCTCCTCTTCTGGTTCTTCTTCGTTGCTATCTTCATTTTCATCGATTAGTTCAAGACTTTCTTCACTACTTGTGCTACTATCATCATTATCCTCATTTGACTCATTGTTATCGGGCTCTTCAACTTCTTCCTCTTCAACTTCTTCCTCTTCTGGTTCATTGGGAATCATGGCTGGATCATTTCCAAGTTCAATATTGACCCCTTTATTTTTTAATTGTTTTTTGATTTCATAGATCATAAATGGATCACCACTTTTTGTGTATTTATCCAATAAGAATTGCAAATCATCGACAGACATATCTTCCACATCGTCTTCTGGCTCTTCCTCTGATTCCTCTGATTCATCGGACTCTACTGAGACGTTTGCTGGTGCTGGTGCTGGTGCAGGTGCGGATGGTTTGGGTAGAAGACGAGCATCAATTACCTCTTGAATCGTTTCTCGTGTTTCGTCATCTAAGTCGGGATCAAGTAGAAAATCCTGTAGGGTAGATGTATTATAAGAATCCCAATCGGTTTCTTCTTCCTCATTTTCTTTCTCTTTTTCCTCGTTATCCTCGTTATCGTCGTTATCTTGATTACCCTCTTTGTTCACTTTATTTGTATGGAGGGAGGTAGAAATCGGCGCATACGTATTTGATTCAGCAAGTGGATCAAAGGAACTTGATCCTAATGGATCATTATTGAGCACAGAAGGATCTAGCATGCCTCGTTTGACCATTTCTCTACGAATTGGATCTGCTTTGTCCTCATTATTGGTAGCATTCATGAGGGCATTTAATTCTTGATTCGTTAGATTGGCAAGACGTTTACCATTAACCGATGCCATTGCTATCTATAACTACATATTTCATTTTTAGACAAAAACGCCAAAAAATGAAATAAGAATAGCGATAAAGATCTATTGGAAGGACTATGACAATTTAGGAGAATCAAAGGAATACACAGGATAAAAGTTTTTAAGGATTTTACCAGCCTTTAATAAGATCTCGCGTTTTTCTACATTATCCGGACGAATCTTTGAAATGGCATCTTCCAGCGAACACCATTGAATATCACCAATTTCTCGAAACATGTGTGGATTTTGTTGTTGAATTTGAACTTGTAGTGTAGGGGAACAAATCGCTAAATAATATTTGTGACAATAATGAACATGATTTGATCCAAAGAAGGTTTCTGAGATAGAATGTGTATTTTGAATGACTTGAAAATCATGCCGTTTGATACCCGTCTCCTCTTGAAATTCGCGAATGGCACAATGAAGATCCGATTCATGGGGATTCCGTCGTCCCTTTGGAAATCCCCATTCAGGTTCGGTCCATGTAGATGGATTCTCTTTCACTAAACGAGGAAGCGACTCTGTTAATTGAAGGAATCGCTTTTCAGACATTTCATAATTATTTTTATGAGATTTCATGGTGGATAGTTCACCCCAAATTTGATACCATAACTCTGAAAAAGTAGACTGTAAAATACGTTCTTGTTCCTGTTGTGTCATATTCCTTAATAGTTTGGCAATGTATTCCTCATCCGAATGAGCATATTTTCCACGAATAAATTCAATAAAGGACAGAGAATCTTTCCGTCGAATTAACAGAAATTGAAGGGAATTACAGGAGGGGACAATACATGCTTGAGGAGAATACATCCATTGTTGAAGAAGATCATCTGTATATTTTACAGCAATAATACCATAACTTGTAACTGGCGATAAACAATTCCGAAAAATGTGACCTGTTTGACCACAATTGGTGCAATAGGCTGGACGTAATGGATTAGATAATACAGACGATTCCATTGAATGGAATAAAGAAGACTTGTGGGTATAGGGGATCATGTCTTTATATCCAAACCCATAAGGGGGTGTGTGGAGTGGATGGAGAGAAGACAATAAAAGGGATAATGATAGAGGAGAACACCTGAAAATGAGATTTCCACCGACCGTTTGGGGCCCATTTTTTTGGCACACCATCCATATTGTTGCCATTGGATATCCTAAAAATCCAACCTATACGGATAAGAAATGTGCGAAGGATTTTTATGAATCTCTTGCATTTTTATTACCTTGTTCTGTCTGTCGGGACCATTATAAGACACATTTAGCAGAAAATCCACTGACTCCCTTTCTTGATTCTCGAACCGATCTAATCAAATGGACGGTCATGATTCATAATAAAGTGAATCAATCCCTTGGGAAGAAAGAGTGGCGTTTAGAAGAAGTTTTATCCTATTATCAGCGTCTAGGCCGAAGAGACCGTTCACCTGTTTGGACAAAGGAGGATTTAGATGAAGTAGATTATCGCTCCTTTGTTAAGGGATTTATCACGGGATCAATTTTACTATCAATTATTGGAGGAACCATGTATGCAGTTTATCAAATCAAGTAAAATTACCTGATATTAATCAGAGGTAAGACATGACCAGTCTGAATTTAACACCCTATTTATTTGGAGCCGCCAATAAAGCAAATCGTTCCAATGCTACAGGAACCACCACAGGTCGATCAAATGGATCCTCTGGATCATCTGGATCCTCTGGATCATTTACACCGTTTACATTTGGAAATACAACTTCAGGATTTGCATCAGGATGGTCGCCATCTGCAATGAATTCGGGGAGTTGGTCAGATGCAATTAAGAGAATATTAACCTATCTATTGGCTGTATTTATTGTAGTTTTCGTCTTATTATTATTTGTCCATTTTTTCATTCGACCTGTATTTAAATGGAAGCCTGGTTTACCCGGAATTATCCCTGTCCCAGGATGGGATGATGGTATATTATTTTGGAAAGATGGAAATACGGGTATGATTAAAAGCGAAGATTTACCCATTCAAAACCAATCATTTGATTATACCCTTCAACTGGACATGTTTATTCAAAATCCACTTCAATTTGCTTCTTATCCACGATTGTTACTCACGCGCGGTGCAATCAAGAAGGCCACTCCATCAGGCGATACACTTCTTGGGGTTTTGGATCAATATAATTTTGCCATCGCGCTCAAACCAGATACAAATGATATGATTATTTCCGTTCTCAACAAGGATAAACAAATGGAGGCGGTTATTTTACCCAATATTCCAATTCAAGAACCATTCCGTTTAACGGCCGTCGTGATGGAGAAGGCACTCGAGGTTTATTTGAATGGCCATTTGGTGAAAACATCGATGTTCCATGCTTCCCCAATGGATGTAAAAGGAAGTATTTATCCAGCATCGAATAACGAGGCAAATATTGCAAGATATCGTAATTTAAAAGTATGGTCGCGAATCTTGACCACCCCTGAGATTCGTGATTCAACCCCACCTCTTAGCACTGCAGAGGAAATGGGAGCAGGACCCATGCCTGGTTCTTCTTCCTGTCCCCTGCCTACTTCTTCACCATAAAATAAGTAAGTAGTTAGTAATAGAGATATGCCTGAAACACCCATCTTAATCGTAATTGGAATCATAATTTCAATAACGATCTACATTATTGTGTATCATATTTATCCGAGTGATGGAAATAAAGAATTAGTGTCCGATATGACGCCCTTAAAGAAAAAAAAGAACATTATGATGCCTGACCGTGTCCAAACGGAACTATTGGGATCATCAGGTTCAACCGTTATGGGTTTTTTCTATTTAAATCAGGGTGACAAGACGGCAAGAATAACACATCATGAAGAGTATATTCCACTTCTTCAAGTGGAAAATAACTGGCATTTTGAGGTTGTTCTATCAGGAAAAGATAAACAGGGATATAGCGCTCGTTTACGTATCAAAACACAACAAGCAGGGCAAATTAAAACGGAAACCATAACATTGCCTACCATTCCAAGGCAGAAATGGGTCTATCTCGCGATTCTTCGCGAGGGTAGACGATTTGATGTGATGTATGATAATCGTATTGTAGCATCTCAGCGTTTAGAATATTATCCGGTGGTGATTGCTAGTCCATTATCTGTAGGAAACGAAGGACTGAATGGAACGGTTATTCATGTAAAAACCAATTCTCGTCGATTATCACCCTCGGAAGTCGATCACGAAAGAACTGCGCATGTAGATACCAATGGAATGGTCGTGGATATGAAATGGAACCCTTTACATCAATTAAATGCTCCTGAATTTCCTATCTTTAATATTACGGCAAAATGCCTACCCGGATTACCATGTGATCCAGTTACAAAACCACCCACAAAACGTTTATATGAATGGAAGTCACTCTATGCTTGATGGGACATATCCAAATAGAATATCCTCGCAATTGACAGAAGAATGAATAATCAGACGAATAATTCATCGCCTGTGGCTCGGCTGATACCTTATGTAATTTTCTTTACAGGTTTACTTGGTATCTATTATTTGTATCAGTATCTATTTGGACCCTCCACCGCAAATCAGTTTGATTTATTGACTGGAAATAAACCAGCCGATGTGGAGCCCTCAAAACCCATTGTGATCAGTTCAGATAAGTTGCCTATGATCTATGAGGGTGGTGAATTTACAGTGTCAACGTGGATTTATATATCGAATTGGAATCATCGCGCCGGTCGCAATAAGTCCATCTTTCGCATGGGAGGACCCAACTTTGATACCATTCGAATCTACTTGGGAGGCCGTCGTCCAAAACTCCATGTTCGCATCCAGACAAAGGAGGTGAATTCGTCTGTTAATACGGTGCCAACAAACACGAATCAAGCCCCAGAAGAGTCACTTACGGTTACCACATTGAAGACCACATTTGAGAGTTTACAGACAGATTCCGGATTATTAGATTCATCTCCCATGTGTGATCTGCCAGAATTGGATCTTCAGCGTTGGGTAAATATTACTGTAGCAGTCAATGGACGCACAGCGGATGTATACATGGACGGTAAATTGGCCCGTTCATGTGTATTACCCTCCTTCTACAAGGTGGATGCAGGTGGTTACTCTGCTTATTTGTTATCTTATGGTGGATTTGGTGGATTTATTGCTTCTACCTCCATGTATGATGCTGCATTAAATCCAGAGGCTGTCTATCGAAGTTATATTGCCGGCCCAGAACCCATTCGTACACTGGGTGATTGGTTTCGCTCTATCTTTAAAATTGGAGTAAATATATCAGTAGACTCCAAATAAATACTATAATATGATAAATAGGAATGTCTGATACTAGTCTTTTTAATGGTCCCAAAAACAATACGGCGTCGTCCAATTCATCAAAGGGATTAACCCAACAGGCATTGTATGGTATTGCTATGGTATTTGTGGTCTACATCATTCTATTTACGGTAGAATTGATTTATACCTATTTGAACCGGTTAAGTATGAATCGCACCGTTTTACTGCCTTTTACCTATAATATGGACGATAAATCCATCACTATTTCACAGAATCCAAATGTTCCCCGTTCGAAACCGACTGCATTATCAAATAACGAGAAAACGGGTGTTGAATTTAGTTATTCTTTTTATCTGTATGTTCATCCTTCTACATTCCGTCAAGAATATGGACTTCTTCATATGTTCCATAAGGGTTATGCACAACCCTTTCCATTGATGGGTCCTGGTGTATTTATGAGATCCGATACAAATACACTTCGTGTATATATGAATACATTTAAGGGGTGGAATCAATATGTGGAGGTTCAAAATATTCCCGTTTCAAAATGGGCTCATATTACCATTGTTTGTCAGAATCACGCCCTTGAGATCTATGTAAATGGCAATTTATCTCGTAAGATGGCATTTGATGGGTTTGCGCCTTATCAGAACTATCAGGATATTGTTTGTTTCAGTCAGCGCAGATTATCATTAAAGAAAGATAAGGTTACGTCCGTGGATGACAATGGATTTGATATGTTTGGTGCGATGAAGGGTATGATGAGTCGCTTAACCTATTTTAACTATGCTTTAACCTATGGAGAGATCCAAGTATTAATGAATGAAGGACCATCTTCCGAAATGGATTCGTCCTTGATGAATGATGTTCCTCCCTATTTGGCGGATACATGGTGGTCAAGTTCCTTCTAAGTCTTTGATTATAACTACTATCCCTTCTAAAAATATATATCTGTAAGCGTTGTAAAGCATACAGATATTTATTATGGATCAATAGCAATGCCAGGTGGTGGTCTGTTTGCATTAGTAGCCTACGGAGCACAAAATACGTTATTAAGTGGAAATCCTGATTTTACCTACTTTTATAAGACCTATAAGAAATATTCCCACTTTTCGGAAGAGTCTGTATCCTTTGCAGTAGATGGTCCACAGGATCTGTCGTATGACCAGCCGATCCAGATTCGCTGTAAAATCCAGCGAATTGCTGAATTGGTTCGTGATATGTATTTCACCTTTCAGTTACCCGATATTTACTGTAAGTATATTTCCCTACCACAAGGTTCACGAACTTCGCAATACAATTTCGCATGGGTCAATTACATTGGATGTCATATGATACAGAGTGTTGGATGCTACATTGGTGGTCAGCGAATTCAAGAGTTTGATGGAGCCTATTTGATTGCAAAAGCGCAATGTGATTTGGACGATATTGCATTTAAGAAATGGGAACGCCTCGTTGGAAATACTCCTGAATTAAATGATCCTGCTAATGGAATGTATGGTGGTGGATCCACAGGTAAGGGATACCCATTGGTGTATAATAATAACGGGCCTACGGGATCAACCACAAATCCTCCGAATGTAAATCGTCCCTCCATCTCAGGTCGTCGAATCCAAGTTCCATTGCCTTTTTGGTTTTCTGAATCGACCTATGAATCACTCCCTTTGGTGGCCTTACAGTATCATGAATGTGAGATTCGAATCACATTGAGACCGATTCGTGAATTGTATCGTATCTTGGATCGAAATGGAAATATGGTTGCACCTGGATACGAATACAATGAATCTCCTATCCCTCTCCAGCCACAAAATTCCTATTATACGTCGGTTTCTGATATTTCAGATATTACAATCAATCAGTTTTTAACGGATATTGGAACACCCGCTCCATTATTGAATACATGGCCATTACAGCCTCAGATTCAAATGACGTATGTCTATTTGACAGACGAAGAGCGAACACAATTCTCATCCGAGCCTCTTCAGTATTTGATTCGTCAGGTGACGCGCTATGAGATACAGTCTGTGATTCAACGACAATTAACGCAATTAGATACTCATAATCCGATTGAACGTTTATTAATTTTACCGCGTCGTTCGGATTCGATCATTCAGCGAAATGAATTGATGAATTTAACCAATTGGGTGAACCCCTCTAAACCCCCCTATTTGGCCACACAGGGTGGATGGACGCCTTATACAAATCTGTATGCATCATCGGGTCGATTGGTATTAAATGCGCAACGTTCAATTCTTCGAGGATTAACCATTTTAGGGGATGGAAATCCATTGCAAGAGGAGAAACCGATCCAGTATTTTACAGAAGTTGTTCCTTGGAAATATCTACGGGGTAATCCAATATCCGATATTATCGTTTATCCATTTTCATTGAATTCTCCTACCACACAACCGAATGGTAGTTTGAATAGTAGCCGTATTAAGAACTTTCAAGTGGATTTGAATGTATATCCTCTTCCTCCGACATCACTGTATCAGTATGATATTACCATTTATGTAGAAAGTTTGAATTGGGTCTCCATTGCATCGGGTATGGGTGGACTCAAGTATGCCCTATAATGTGCGCTGTATTGTCATAATAAAGTATAGAAGCACGATAGGATGTCGGATTCAATATTTACCAAGTTAAAAAATAAAGTCAGTTACAAAATAAATGAGGCAGTAGAGGATCCAGAGGCTCAGAAGTTTGCGGAAGAAAAGGAGAAAAAGGAGAAAGAAATCGAGCCTATCAAGCCACCTCAGACGGAAGAGGAGAAGGCGATGGCATTTCTTATGGAAAATGAAGAGGAATTTAGAAATGATATTCTATCGCAACTTACTGACTATTTTAAACGTTATCGGGAACGTCCGAATACGAATGACTCCATGGTATGGAAGGAGAGAAGACGTATGGAAGAGATCATGATGGAGGAGGTCAAGAATACATATTCTATGCAGGAACTAAAATGGAGGTTAGAAGATGAGATCGAGAAAGCGGAAAGTCCTAATCCAAATGCGTTTAATTATAAGAATATTCCTAAGCAGATATGGAGAAATGCAGTGAGATATTTACCTATGCTAATGAAACCTGCCATTTGTCTATTTTTAGCATCGTTGGTAGCAAATGATTCGATTATGTATCCTATTCAGGTTCGTTTATCATTTTTTATTATAACGCTAGTGGCATGCGCCATATCAAACGGAGCAATCACCTTTTTAGCAATCTTTTATACAGGAAAACGTATCTATGATTATTATATCAACGAAATGTCTGAAAATCCAAAGCGTTTAATTATGCCAACTCTGTATTCCTTATTGCCAGTTCTCACCGATAAACCAAAGAGTCGTATCTTAAGTGCATTTTCAGGCCCTTTACAGTATGGTGGTAATTTCAAAATGGGACAAGACGATGAGATCGCAGAAAGAATGGCGATGTATCAAGAACAACTCGATAACTCCTTTCCCTATTTACAGAAAATTAAGACAAATGATCCATTTAAAGGGCGTCTAGATAAAATTGCAAAAAATTTTGAGACCTTGCATAAACCTATACCCGTTGAAGTAAATGAAAATTCATCCGAGTCGAACTCATGGTTTTAAGAGGAAGGATCCAATATCCTATACAATAGTAAAAAGAGCCTAAATAAGGAGAAGAGCACAGGGTCATACAATGTCAGAAATTGAAGTATCGGTTGTGACACCGACCTATAATCGTCGTAAATTTATACCGATTTTAATTGAGATATATAAAAATCAAACATATCCCAAGAATAAAATGGAATGGATTATTGTAGATGATGGTAAGGACTGTGTAGAGGATTTATTCCAGACGGTAATGGATCAAATTCCTAATCTTCGATACATACGTTCCTATGAGAAACTTCGGATTGGTGCAAAGCGAAACCTATTGAATCGTGAAGCCAGAGGTAAAATCATTATTGCAATGGACGATGATGATTATTACCCCCCTGAACGGGTCCAAACCGTTGTAAACGGGTTTAAGAAATACCCACAGATCGATCTGGCGGGATCATCTGAAATGTATTTATATTACCATGATACTCGAAAGATTATGATTTCTGGTCCATACCATCCAAACCATGCAACAAATGGTACCATGGCATGGAGAAAAAGTTATGGAGATACGCATTTTTACAATGAGTATGTCACTCATGCAGAAGAGTCATCTTTTCTGGATGATTATAAACATCCAATGATTCAATTGGACCCTCAGAAGACGATTCTTGTCATATGTCATAGTGACAACACAGTTGATAAATTTAGAATGAGAAAAGAAAATACCAGTCAGCAAATAAGAAAGGAACTACGAATGAGAGAATCCCCGTTCGAATTAAAACAGATAGTGAAAAATCCCCTGATTCGTCAATTCTATCTCCAATTATCCTAGATGGATCACATGATCATTATCTAAAAGATATAATCGATGGTTATAGTAAAGAGGTATGGCAGATCCATTTTATTATGAAAAGTTAGTTATATTGAATCAAGTATATCATAATACGTTGATTCCATGTATTTATGACCAACCGGTAATTGATGGAATTCGAACACACTTATTCCCCCATCAAATGACAATGGTTCAAAGAATGCACGAATATCACGAAAAAATGATGCGGGGCATATTGATTGGAACAAAGGCCATTCAGGGGAAGGTTGGTATTGTAGCCGATCCAATTGCATCTGGAAAAACGTTAAGCGTATTGGCTTATCTCGCATCTTATCGCCGTGATCATTCGCCGCGTATGGGGTGCGAATTAACTCCGTATTCCTCGCGCTATTTTTATTCGCACGATATTTATACATTATCGGATAAACCGGCTGCGAATTTAATTATTGTGCCACATTATTTATTTCAGGAATGGAGAAATGAAATCCAAAGACATACTACATTAAAGCATGTGGCGATTGAAACTCGTAGACAATTGAGAGACGGTGAATTGGCGAAAGAAATGACAGAGAGTTCATTTGTTATTACCACGAATAAATGCTATAAATATGTACACGAATATGCTCAACAAAATAATATTCAATGGAATCAAATATTTGTAGATGAAGCCTCCTCGATTTATATGAACTCTTCCGACCCCCCCTTACAGTTCCAATTCCTCTGGTTAATTACAAATCAATGGATTCCACTGTTATTTAAGAATGCATCATTTCATCGTGCATCTTTATATCATTTGAAGGATAAAGTGCTATTAACTCAATCGTTACATCCTGAATTGGAATCGTGGTTATCACAGACACAATCATCGCATTACGATGGATCTCTGGTTTCATCTGGTTTTTTTAAGGAATATTTAACATTTTATCATTCTTCGAGGTATATTATGGTATTGCGAAATTCGGATGAATGGGTTCGACAAAATCTTCAACTGGCTTCTCCTCATACAGAGACGATTTATTGTAGACCAAATATTTCACTTCATTCGCTAATGAGTTATTATCTATCAAGAAATCTAGAACCCGTTATTCATTCCAATAAAATCCCTCATTTATTTCAATCTCTCGGTGTGGCTTTTCAACCGGTAGATGAGTATTGTTCTCAGCACCCCCCTCAAAAACATGCTCTCATTCGTCGAAACGTGGATGATAATGAATGTGTGGTGTGTCTTGAGCGTTCAGAATATCCAACCATGGTGGATTGCTGTTACCATCTCTATTGTGGTAAATGTCTCTTAAAAAGTATATTAATGAATGGAAAATGTCCAACCTGTCGCGATCATGTTCTTCCATCAAAAATGACATGCTTTTCCAGACTTGCACAAGATCAGCAACTGAATACAAAAAATAAATCGGAAATCTGTCTGGATCTAATTCGTAATTGTCGCACGGGAAAATTTATTATCTATTCTGCGTTTGATAATATCTACTATCAGTTATTTGAAGAGATTGATCGAATTGGATTGAAAGCGGAGAGAATAGAAAGCAATCTATTTTCACTGCTCAAGTCAATCCGAAATTTTAAACAAGGGACGACACAGATCCTATTTATTTCAAATATGGATCTAGTTCGTGGTCTATCATTTCCCTTTACAACACATCTTATTTTTTACCACGACCAACCTTCTTACGAGCGGAAGCAACTTTTGATCCACTCTGCGCAACGAGTGGGAAGAACGCAACCTCTTCAGATTGTCCATCTCCATTCAGAGATCCAAGTGTAAGACCGAGTGTATCATGTAATTTACCTACTTGGTGTGTTGCCCATTGTGTAACACACCGAAAAGGAATATGATACTCATTTGAAACTCGATTCATTTCCTTCCAGGCATTAAACAGAGCCGATTGCTTGGTAAGAACCATTGTATATTGTAATTCAGAGGGTTCGGGAATCACTTTTGGCTTGGAATAATCTTGTAATGCCAAATTGGGATATTTTAACTTCAAACGGTAAGACAAAGGCAATAGATTCCAGCATTGATGGAAAAAGGCCCAAAAGTCGGCACGATCACTCCATCGTAAATGATCCAGAATACGTTCATAGAGATCAAAGGGCATGGTTTCCAAAAATAAAGGAAGGTTCTGATGAAACAATAAACCCGCTAAGTTGGCATCCTTTGTTTCTAAATCCAATTCATCATTCATGCCCCAATTCTCAAATAGAGTAAACCATGCTGCACGAATGGCGATATGTAGATTCTTATCCATACTTTCTTCCTTCCCTTTTTGTTCCACGTGAATACGATCATGATACTGTAAATTCTGATACACTTTACGAATATCTCCCAATTCATACAGTGTATCCGATATATCCTTTTTAAAGAACTCTGCCAATTTCTCCTTCTTCGGCATATTTACATATTGAACACAGCAGTATTTTAGAAGTTGTTGCATAATACGTCCCTCCAATACATTACAAATAAGGATCAACGGACAATCCGCCGCAAAATTTCTTTTTGACTTTAAATAGTCTAACAATTCTTGAAGACCGCCCTTTTCACCTTGAGAGAGACCGTCCATTTCATCTAAGAGCACTGCACGCCCATTAGGAGTATCAGGATGAATCCACTTGCTTACACCCGTTTCAGTCAAGAGGGGCATAATCGTCTGACGAAAACTGGAACCGGTTCGTGTATGACTTGCATTAAACTCTTGAATCCAATACTTCGCCTGTTTACAAACACGATATACCATCGTTGTTTTTCCAACACCAGGAGGGCCGATCAATAGGAAGGCTGGCTGTGTTCGTTTTGTAAGCCACTCTAAAATCGCGGTTTCCATTTCTGGATGAAGACATGCAGTCTCTTTTTCGGCCTGACTGGTTCGCACCATCCCAATCCTGTTTATCCCATCTCCTTTTCTTTTTCTTTACATTCTACACACAGCACATTTTGAATCTGTATGTTAAGATACAGACTTGGACATAAAAGGCGGATAGGAAGAAATGAATTGTTCAATTAACAGACATTTTGAATATCTCTTATAAGAACAATCTGTAAATGCATTCAACGGGAATCGAACCCGTATCAACTCCTTGGAAGGGAGTCATTCTACCACTAAACTATGAATGCGTTCAGATGGAACCATGAGACTTGTTCACTTTCTTGTGAACAGCACCACCGCTCCACTCTTACCGTGGATGTTTTTTTAGAGTTTTAAACGCACTTATGCGGGACATCCATCGGGCGAACCGGAAGACGGCGAGGCCTTTTTACCATTTGGAAGAATGCAACTTTCTCCGTTGGTGATTCCCTCCCATGTAAGACCATATTGAATCGCCCGTTGACACCATTCCCTGTTTCGTGAAGCAGTATCGGATTTAGAAGTGGCTAATGAAAAGAAATAGGAATCGTCTTCTTGGTCAACGGGACCTGATTGCGGGAATCGTTTTAACATCACAGGGTTACGAGACACACCCGTCGTATCCACACAGGTATCTTCTGTCGATCCACTTGCTTTTTTACGCTTGTAAAGTGATAAAAAGTCGGGACAACTATTCATCACGGGTGGCCATGGAACCGGAGCATTTGATAGTAGGGAGTTTTCACCAATGAACCATCGTAGACCATATGTGGTGATGAGAAAACCGGATCCGAGAAAGAAGACGACGGCGCCTACTACGATTCCCATTCCATACAACTTCATGGTTCCGCCTAATAACACAGCGGCTGACACAAGTCCATACAAAATCAAATAGATATTCATATTCCTATTAGTTTCAAATGATTTTTAATACTAAGAATCATTTCATTCTAATATGATACACACACAGGACTGGTAAGACCTCTTATGAGTAATAATAACAAGTAAATAGGTTAGACAGTATACACACAGTAGAATATAAAAAGTAAAACCAATTTACATCTGGCCACCAGCCACTGGGTAGGCGTTGACGCCGACTGGGCCGTAGTTCACGCCAGCCACGCTGACTGGGATGTAGAAGGTCAGGTAGTCAGTGTAGGCATCTGGGACATTGGAAGCGCCCAGGACACCGAAGGTAGAGCCAGCCGAGCCACCGTTAAAGCCCTGAGAGGCGGAGAGGGCGGCTGGGGCAATCAGTTGAACCTGACGGAAGAAGCCCTGGTTGCCCGACAGAGAGGTAACTGGGGCTAGGATGGTCTTGCCCATATCACGGAGGACAACGTTGGCACCCGCGGCGCCGATGGCGGCCACCAGAGCGGCAGAAGCAAGCTGCATGTGGCCCGGTGGGTAGTTGCCAACAACATTAGAGGCGGATGGGACGAGTTCATACACCATGCTGGCAGCGTTGGCAACAACAGTGGCGGCGTTCAGGTGAGAGGCCGAGGCGGGGATCTGGCGAATGAAACGAGTAACCGATGACATTTCTATATTCGGAGCTTAGAAAAAAAACACCGATCGGTGGTAGAGAATGTCTTCGCCAGCCGGTGCTCCCCTTCCCGATTTTCAACTCCCGTATACCCGCCATGCTCCAGGAGGACAAAATGGGCGAGTCAGTTTTCATCCCTCCGCTCCCTCTGCATCTGGTTCCACTGTACCGGATTCGGCCGGTTTCCAATACCCCACCCAAGTGGAACAGAACTTCTCAGGAGACATGTTGAGAGGTAATTGGGAGCATACACCACTATCCGATTCCTATTTTACCCGTAAGAATGTTGTCGTCCTTCAAAATGCGATCCGTAAAGAAGTCTACCGTATCAGTGGTCCCAAAAAATACATGATCGATGATCAAGATGTGGATGAACTCAAAATGATCATGAGAGCCATGTATTTACAATACTCTAAGAATTCTCCCTTCAATATTCAAGGGCAAATCGATGAACTGAACAAAATGGTAGTGGATTGGGCTGTTCCTCGTATCATGTCAGAGATTGACCATTATCATTACTACTTGAAAGATATTTCTCATTTACCTACCCCTCTTCCCCAACCCGTTCATATGTCTTCTGCCGGCACGAAGTCATTGCCTTTCAAGCCGATGATGTAAGTTGTCCCTCATTTTGATCCATTCATAAAAAAGAATCCATTCGATTGTCTTTTATGAATTTAGGTTAAACGCGCCCCGTTCACAGGCCCAAATTACTTCTTTGCCATAGGCTCGAATTACTTCTTTGCCACAGGCTTCTTTGCGCGAACGGTTGGCTTCTTTTTCTCCACACCCGCACCCTGACCCGATGCTACTGCCACGGACTCCGCTACGCGATGCTCTGAATAGGCTTTCCATGAGGCTTCGAACTCTTCTAGATCACTCAGCCATAGAGATGCACCCGTCTGCTTCTCCAAATGATCAATCTGACCTTGTTTCTCTGAAATCTGCTCTTCCAAATCGACAATGGCCGATTGCTTCAGACGATCAATGCGCATACGCAGGACATAGTCATACGAGTCATATTCATCCGGTTTCTCAGGACAAGAGAGGGCAGGAATCTCGCACTCTTTCAGACCAGCGACAATCTCTTCATCCGATCGCTTCTGAATCACTAAGCGTTCGTCCAAAATGGCTTGGATAAAGCGGCGTTTTGCATCCATCTCTTCCATTTGTTTTTTCAGAGCATCCATTTGATGTTGGCGACGCGCCTCATACATGGGAAGACGTTTCTCTACGAACGCTTCCAACATATCACCCACCGTTGGATATTTGACCAGACGGAACTCGGTATCAAAGCAAGTCATGTTCGTTGTCTTCCACGAGGTAGTCAGCTTAAATCGCTTCTCGAATCCAGTGATATCATCCTTGATGGCATCGTATCCCTCTTCCGTAAAGTAGAGAACGAATCGAACATCGACATCGTTATACAAGTCATCAAAACCCTTCAGGCCACATGGTTCCTTCGCTGCTTCTGCACGTTGTTCTGCTTTGGTAGAACGGTTAGACGATTGACTCGCGGTTTCCACTTTCTTCGCCTCTTTCTTCGCCTCTTTGGACTTCTTATCATCCTCTTCGCATAATTCATCCAAGAATGCCTTGTAGTCCTTTGTCCACATTCCAACTGGCAGTTCTGTGATCGTCACGGTATGTTTCGCGTCATCCAACTCATACAAACCCTTTGTCATCCATGTTTGATCATCCTTACGAACCGTCTTTCCACGGAATCCAAACCACCACGGATCCAATGGACGACCGCCAAGTGACTCTAATGAGCCTGCAAGGCGATGACGCAAGAGGCAGATAATATCATCTGGTTTGTAAGGGGGAATGTCCGTGGAATAACCAGTGCCAATGCCAATCGAACCGTTGATCGCAATAAGAGGGACGACGGGTAAGTAGTATTCAGGCTCCACGGTTTGACCGTCATCGTCCAGATACTTCAAAAGTCCATGATCCTCTTTGCGAAACAACTTGGACACAATCTCTTCCAAGTAGGTGTGGATGTATCTTGCAGAAGCAGAATCCTTACCTCCGCTAAGTCTTGATCCAAATTGTCCAACGGGCTTCAGTAGGTTTACATTATTGGATCCAACGAAGTTCTGCGCCATGGCTACGATGGTTCCACACAAGGAGGCTTCACCGTGATGGTAAGCCGCATGTTCGGAGACATAACCTGCCAGTTGTGCGACGCGGATTTCCTCCTTCAAGTTGCGTTTGAGACAGGAATAGAGGATTTTACGCTGCGAAGGTTTGAGACCATCCATCACATGGGGAATCGATCGAATATTATCCGCATTACTGAAATGGACGAGTTCGTTGTGAACAAACATGGAATAAGATGCCTTGTTATCCACGGGAATGAGCATGCGATTTGGGTCATATTGACTCAACCAGCGTTTGCGATCATCAGCCAACTTTTTATTGAACGCCAAATGAATCGCATCATCCGTCGAGTCATCCCATTCATACAAAATCTCATGAAGATCCTTGAACCACTCGCGTGCCTCGGCAGGGGTGGACGTGCCCAGACCTTTATAGTATTTCACTTTCCAGCCAGAGAGTCCATTGGGCTGTGTGTCCTTCCATTGTTGGAATTCAGGAAGTGAATAAAAGGAGAGCACTGTTTTACCCTTAGAGGCTTTGAGAATGGGAGTCAGCAGTGTGCAGAGAAATCCGCTCTTCATGAGACCAGGCCATTCGGCGTGAAACAAGTTCATAAGAAGGCCCTTGATGTGAGAACCATCATGATCTTGATCCGCCATAATCATGACACGGCCATAACGAAGTTCTGAAATTGTTTTATAGACACGACCCTGTTCCAAGCCCAAGATCTTCTTAATCGCAGTGAGTTCTTCATTGGCATTGAATTTCTGAGGAGTAATATCACGAACATTGAGAAGTTTACCTCGCAAGGGAAAGACGCCCCAGCGTTCACGACCCACTTCCTTGAGACCTGAAATGGCAGATGTGGCAGCCGAATCTCCCTCCGTGAGGATCAATGTGCATTCAGACGATTTTCCAGTGCCCGCAAAGAGTGCATCCTCCAACTTTACAATGCCTCGCAAGGTAGAGCGCTTCTTTCCATCCGTCTTCTTCGTATCTCTCAATGACTTGGCTTCCAGAACCAACTTCGCCTCTTCCAGCAAACCTAGTTTGGTCAGAGAAGTGATCATTTTTCCTGAATACTCGGGACGTGATCCAAATTCACTGGCAGGAGTGGTCAAGAACTCTTTGCTCTGAGAGTCAAAAGATGGATTGACAATGGTAGCATTGATGAAGAAGACGATGGAATGTTTCAGTTGTCCTGGTTTGATGTCCACTTTCTTTGTTTTTGCAAACTCGCAATAATCACCAACCACTTTACGAGTTACCGTTTCTACGTGCTTTCCACCTTTCTTGGTATGAACACCATTCACAAAGGAGATATGTTTGTCTTCAGGTAGTTCCTCTTCGCCCGAATACAAATGATTCGCAAGAATTGCTCCCACTTCCCATCGCGGACCACAATCTTCATAGGCATAACCAGAGAGTCCATCACGTAGAAACAACTTGATAAACTTCTCAAAGGTATTGGAAGACACTACAACACCATTCCATGACACTTTCAGATCCTTTCCAACAAGGCCGGCAAGTTCAATGGCACGTGTATGGAGAACGGACAACATATCGGGAGTCATACCCTCATCGGTAAACGCACCTACAAATCGCGTCTTATCAGGAACAAAGGTGACATTGACATGCCCTTTCGCGCCCTTATAGGACTTGATAACCGGTGGTTCACAGACAAACATATTCTCTTTCCATGTCTGGGTGTAGTGTTTTCCTGAGGGGGGTGTTTTGATATCAATTGAGAATTGTTGACTAAAGATGGAGGTTGCCTTGCTTCCAATGCCATTCTTTCCACCTACCACGCGCTCCTCGCTATCATCATAATTGGCAGACGTCAACAAGTGTCCAAAGATGAGTTCAGGGATCATGACATTTTCCTCTTCATTCTTTTCGATGGGAATCCCATCACCATCATTTTCAACGGAGATGACCGTGTTACCTTTCTCATCATTTTCTACAGTGATATCAATACGTTTAACGGGTGTCATTCCAGCAGTGGTAGTGGAACGGACAAACTCGTCACGAGCATTCACAACAATTTCGTCAAAGATCTTGTAGAGGCCAGGATTAAACTTGACCACGCGCCAGATCATTTTACCTGATGCGGTATCATAGACCCAGCGCGCATCATCATTCGTCTTGGTGCTACCGATATAGGTATCAGGGCGATCCAAGATGTGTTGATGATGCGACTTCTTCTGGTATTTACGAGTAGCAGCAGTAACAGACATTGTCTTGTGTAGGAAAGAAGAGCGGTACTATTCTAACCCTTTTCTTTGCTTTAGACTACAATCAATTTTTTTAGAGGATGAGACAGATATAAATATTATTTACAAGGGGGTATCGTAGAAGATGTTGGAGGAGTGATTTTATTGTCTGACATTTTCGTGAGTTTTGCACCCATTTTCTGAACAAGATACCAAACAAGATGATCATTTTTGTAATCCTGGAGATAGCGTATGTCTTTGATGCCTGCTGCAAGTAGAAGACGTGTGCAAATAATGCATGGAAAGTGAGTGATATAGGCGATGCAATCTGCAGAGGATACACCACGTTTGGCACAGTCCGCCAAACAATTCTGCTCTGCGTGAACAGTGGCTTGTTCGTGTCCATCTCGAACAATGGAAATATGTTCACATCCTGGTAGGAATCCATTGTAGCCCTGGCTTACAATGCGATGATCCTGAACAAAAAGGCATCCCACTTGAAGACGGTGACATGGACTGCGTGTGGCAGTGACTTGGACAATCTCTTTAAAATATTCATCCCAAGAGGGTCTTGGGTGTGTCATCTTTTTTTAGTAGAATAGTATTTTTTCTTAAATGGTGTAGAGAATGAGAAAGAGAACAGAAACAAGACGGCGACTGAGAAGAGGGGTTCAACGAGGTGGATTCATTCCATCTGTTATGGAGGGATTTTGTGCAGCAACGTCAAAATACATCACACCCATTACATTATTCTTATTACATAAGATGTTACGATCAACAGCGAGAAAAAGAAACAGAAAGAGTAAGAGTAGAAAGTAGGGTCCGGTTATGAGGTAGAAAGAGTAAAATAAAAAAGATAGTCTAAAGCATTAAGGGAGGAATAGAACCAAATGAGTATTCAGCAGCAGGGTGCGCAACCGAACGTGAATGGTAATTTATTTGAGATTCGGACGGTCCAATCTGCCGCATTTCGAACATTGATCGAGGCGTTAAAGGAGATTCTAACGGAGGCGAATCTTGAATTTGATTCAACGGGATTGAAAGTGATCGATGTGGATGAGACGCACACGGTATTGACCTATTTGCGTCTTCATGCGGATCGTTTTGAGTATTTCTATTGCCCTGCGAAGTATGTGTTAGGTATTAATATGATTTATTTGTTCAAGTTGATCAAGACGTTGTCGAACAATGATAGTTTGACGTTATTTCTTCCTGCGTCCAATCCGAATAAGTTGGGTATTCGTGCAGAGAACGCGGAGAAGGGGACTACCAATACATGGATGATGAAATTGTTTGATACAAATGTGGAGAATATTGAGTTTCCCAATATCACCTTTACCTCAATTATTCATATGCCCTCCGCCGATTTTCAGAAGATTTGTCGTGATTTTAATGCGTTGGCGGAGAAGTTGGAAATTACAAGTTCGAATTCAGATTTAATTTTTCGTTGTGTGGGTGATTTTGTAGATGGAGAGACGGTGATTATGTCAAACAGTCAGGGTGGCATCGAGGTCCAAAGAAATACGAGTGAGATTGTTCAGGGAATTTTTGAATTAAAGTATTTGGTATTGTTTACAAAGTGTACCAATTTGTGTGCGAGCACTCAGATTCATTTGAAGAATGATCTGCCACTTGTATTGCGTTATATGGTGGCTAATTTGGGAGAGGTTCGATTGGTATTGGCTCCACAGAAGCAGAAGACTGAGTCTGTTCCGCGTGTTCCCCAGAAGATGTAATGAACCATTTAAAAATAATCGATGATAGATCCCATAATAGAGGAACAATCATGGATTATTATACAACGGCTGAACAGGAGTTAGAGATAAAAGAACGATATCGTGTTCGTTATGAGAAGGAGCAAGATCGATTAAGGGGCTCGTTACATCGTGTGGGTGCTGTTCAACCAAGGGAAGAAGATCGTATGTTTTTTGTGGAAGAAGATGGGCGCGTGTATTTGGGCGAAGTGAAGCCTGAGAGGTTATGCCCTATGGCCCCTGTTCCTGGAGGTGGTTCCTATGGAGTAGATTTCATGTTTGTAAGAGAGGTAGAAGAATTTTTGAAAAGAAATAAAAAATATGTCGTGACATTTGAAATGAGACGAAATTATTCACATCGAGCGGGAATTTATCCAGCAAGATTGACCTCTGCCGAGGAGGAGTTTGTAGCAGAGGATGTTGAGATGAATCCAGAGATGTATGAATGAGATAGATCATAAACATTGATAAAAAAGGATCTTTTTTTTTATCAATGTTGGCAAGAGCGTTATATGAGTAGGAACATATAACAATCCAATTCCTACATGCGTTTTTGAATGAATGGAGTATAAATGACATCCGATTCTACCACGGAAGAAATCCCATACTGTAGATCAGATGGTCTATTGTGATTCACTGAGGTTTGATTCCATACCTTGATAATATTGAAACCACGCTTAGGGCTAATCGAAATTCCGTTAATTTGGTTGCTTGCATTTATAGTGAGTTGTCCAATCATTGCTGCAATCATATAATTAATATAACTATCCGTGGCATCGCGCTTTTGGCAACGAAATGAATAGTATCCTCCACGGATATTTTGATGATTTTCCCAAAGAGGTGGAATAGGATCACGCATAACAAAGAACATCCCTTCTGAGAATGCATCTGTGCCAAGTGTATCCATTACACTCCAAAAGTCTCTCCATGTTTTCATGGAGCCGAGATGGATAAAGGTATTCAGTGTCCATTTCGTCTCTTCTGGGGAGTGGAAATAAAGAGTCCATGACCCAGAAGGAATCGCGGAATCCAATTGATGCGAGACCGATGAATTCTCCATGGAATAATAACAAATCGCTCTTGCCTAGTATCGTGCTTGACACTTTGGCTTTAAATTGCCTTTTCATGCGTTTCAATTTTTTTCTTTGTAAAACTAGTTAGAATCGGCGTAATGGGAACAAGATGATCTTCGCGAATCTTACATTCTTTCTCGTTTGCTTCATTATCAATCCATTTTATCTTATTATTTGGATCTTGTATCCACCAATGTTGATCATAAATTGACCATGCTTGCATTAGAATGGTTAATGGAATCGTATCCATTTCAGGAGTATAAATTCGTAAGGAGGATAGGAAGGTATCCATATCCACCTCTTTATTTGCAGATATGGTAGAAGCAGACAACCAACTGATAGAATATTCCGTCTGATTCACATTGGATCCACTCCATGTTAATGTCTGTTTATTGGGATCATACTCCCATGCAATATCTGTTTCTGCTCCGTATAACTGACGGTAGGAGAGCGGAAAAAGTGTATCCGAAAAAAGATACCATACATTGAATTTTTTATGAAAATAAATGGATACATATTCCCATAATGAGTATACTTTATGATGTATTCGTTTGATCTTATCATTTGACCAGTTCAATAATGTCATGCATTTCACAAAAAATATATTTTTATAAGATACCATTTATGGGCTAGAAGTATATTATCCGTTTAGGTTTATTTCTTCTTATAAAATGCAATGCTCTGCGTCTTCTCCTTCCAATATCCTACTGGATCTTCAGATGGTTGTCCTTCTTCGTCAATGGAATAAATCATCATATCAGGATCACGGTAATAGGTAACACCCTTGTAAGTAACTTCCTCCAATTCGACACCATCTTCCTCTTCCTCTTCCTCCTCTTCCTCTTCCTCTTCCTCTTCCTCTTCCTCTTCTAGAACCGGTGACTCTACTTGAGGTTCAAGAGCCTCTACAACTGGTTCAGGATCAGCCACTACCACTGGTTGAGGAGCCACCACAACTGGTTCAGGATCAGCCGCTACAACTGGTTGAGGAGCCACCACCACAGGTTGAGGAGCCACCACCACAGGTTGAGGAGCCACAACCACAGGTTGAGGAGCCACAACCACAGGTTCAGGATCAGCCACCACCACAGGTTGAGGAGCCACAACCACTGGTTCAGGATCAGCCACCACCACAGGTTGAGGAGCCACCACAACCGGTTCAGGGTCTGCAGCCACTGCAAGTGGTTGAGGGGGCGCTGCTACAGGCTCTGGATCAGAAACAACCGCAACAGGAGAAGCAGGAGCAACAACCAATTCGACCGGTTTCTTTGGAGTCGTGGTTAATTCAGATGGTTGATCTTGTTTGCAAACAAGATAGATATTCGTATCTAGTTCAGAGGTATCCGATTCATTATCATTGTGTTGATAGGGGGTTGGGAAGTCGTCCATCCATGGATTCGTCTCTGTTTCAATATGCACCTTCTTCGAGTTTTCCAGTGTCGTTAAGCGATCCACAATCAATTGTAGAACACCTTGTTGTGATTCGATACGTTTAGAGAGTTGTTCAATCGAAGAGGATAGAGAAATACACTCCTGAGAGACAGAGCAGGATGGAACCGACGATGGAGCATCGTGAGAAGAGGCATCGTCAGGAAGACGAAGCAACCAGTGCTCCAAATGTCCCAATTCCTTTTGAATCTGAGACATGCACGTGCGGATCAGGATTGAACGAACCGATTCCATGGTAGTAAACGAATGAAACGATTATATAGATTTCTTTCTGATGAGTTTAAGTTATGTTTCTGAATCAATTTTTATTTTTAAAAATAAGAATCGATCCATTTCTAACATGATTAAGAGCCAAGAGACAAAATAGAATCCTGCTTTGAATGATCATACTTTATTTTCAAATTGATACAAGCATCCAATGTAGATTCCCATGCCTTAAGAGGTTTGGTGCGTCGCAAGCGTAATACCTCTTCTGCTTTTTGTAGTCGTTCCGTTACCGTCTCGTTCACATTCTTTGTCAGACTAGAATCGTAAAAGTCAATCGGCTTGGTATCCATCGTTGATAAAATACTGACCATGGGTGGTAGATGAATATCTACCCGAACCTTATGAGATTGGATCATCTTACGATATTGTTCAATCGATAAACAACCTCCAAAGTGAGTCAGTAGAGTTCGATGGGGCGCAGGATGAATATTTCCACCACACACTTCACCGTAAATTCGATAAAGAAGAGACAACTGTTCCCATCGTGTATGGGCATCTTGGCGCATATCGAACAAATAGGCACATGCACACTCTGGACAGCAAAAATTTCCCATGACAATCAAATGCTCACCTGTATCTCGAATGGGCAATACCACAGGACGATAGGTAAATGTATGGCAACACCAAAAGCATGCTGCATCAGAAGTGGCTGGAACTGTCTTTACTTCAGAGGAATCCTTATATTGAACAAGGAATGTGCCTTTCAGGCGATAGAAATCAATATCATCGGTCGATGGGGTGGTGGTAGTTATCGTAGGTGCTGAAGGCAATGGGGCGACAGATGAACTCGATGTAGAACTGGAGGAATGGGAAACTGCGGGAACAGAGGCAGGAGTAAGAGACATATCAATATTTTCAAGTTCTTCGTGAAATGGATTTTCATAGTGAATATCATAGGGCTGGGCATCAATAGGAGGGAGAGGATTATAAATAATAGGCATATCATTGGAAGGGACATCTTTGCTCTGAATTGGCAAATGCACAACAAGAGGTCGTCGTGCAGACGATAATAAATTCCCTTCGATTCCGTCAGGTGTAATGACAGCCACAACAGGAAATTGTTTTTTCTTTGTTGTCTTTTTAATTACAGGCAATTCTTCTGTAGTAGAGGGTTCTACCACCTTCGCACGTTTACCTCGGCCACGACCACTCATGTTACTTACTTCGTGTCATTCACTCATTTAAGTGGTTTTATGAAAATAGCATGATCAGAGAGGTTAAAGCGATACATAGGGATTAAAGACAAATCAATGGCGGTAGATACGACCTATTGGTGTGAACGGGTTCAGATCTGTTTTTCTATGTTTTTAAAAAACCCAGAAACCTTACAGCATTTGCTATTATTTGGCCCTCCTGGATCAGGAAAGACAACAAGTGCAGCATGGTTAGTAGATTCTATTTGGGGGAATCGTAAATCATTGATGTGCATTTCCATGAATGCGGCAGATGAGCGCAGTCTAGAGTCCATTCGTCAAAAAGTGTTCCCCTTTTTATCGGTGGACTGGAGAACAGAGGAAGAGACTGCCCCTCGATTTCTTATTCTAGATGAGTGTGAAACCCTCACTGAAGCCGCACAATTATCGTTGCAGACGATTCTGAATACAGATCCAAGACAGATCTGTGTCATATTGATCTGTAATTCACAGAGTCGAATTCATCCAAAACTTCGTCAACGACTACTTAAGATTCGATATGATCCACCGAATCGTTATCAGGATACATCTACCCTATTTACTGGAATTACACGCGGCGATCTTCGGCTTGTAGAAAGAAAAAAAGATACAGAAGAGCGTATTTGGAGATATATTCACGCACATCCAAGTGAATGGAGAGATTTGATAAGAGAATCTAATATGGATTATCAAATGATTTTAACTGAATTGCTTCTATTAGCAGATATGTTTCATATTTTAGATAACGATCTTGTTGAAAAAATAAATATGATTTATCCATTTATAACGGATGCCACGTATCTGCACAATGAAACAGAGGATCAATTGATTTCCCTTGTTCGAGGATTTAAAGATAAAATTGAAAGAAGAATTCATAGAGAAAATAGCAAATGAGCGATTAATATCCATGGAGTTCACAAAGACAGACTTGCGAGTTTCAACGATGGTCATTACGGCCCATTGGGGAACTTCTATTAATCTTGGTTCAGTATTTGAATCGCTGAAGGGATACATTTTACCCCTTTGGTATCCTTCAGAGGGTGTATTAAAAATCGAATATGGCAATCGAGTGTTGGGATGGAGTTATAAAGATGTATTTACGAATCGAAAGATTTCGGACAAGACATTCTTTAATCAGTCTACCATTGTGGTTCGTAGAAAGATTGCAGAAGAAAAGGAAGACAGTTGGAAAGAGGTAAACATTAAACTCTTTGCAAATGGTGGAATCCAGATGACAGGTGTGACATCAGAAGAGTTTGCAAGAGCCGCATTGGAGTGGCTTTACCAACTGATTCTTACGTTTCCAGAATCTCCTTTCTCTCAAAAGGTTAACATTCATCGATTTTCCGTTCAACTTATTAATACAGATTATTCCATTAATCGATTCATTAATCAAGATGCGCTTCATAAATTATTGATCAATGAATATAATCTATTTAGCATGTTGGAGAAAACGATTTATCAGGGGGTCAATACGAAGTATTTCTACAATACCAAAAATAAACAAAGTGGTATCTGTTCCTGTGAGAAGATCTGTAAAGGGCAGGGATTGGGAGAAGGGGAGGGACAATGCAAACGGATCACCATGAGCATTTTCCGAACTGGAAAAATTATTATTACGGGGGCTCGTCAAATGAAACAAATTGAAGTTGCCTATGATTTCCTAAATAAAATCTTTGAAAAGCATCAATCGACCATTCTGTATGTCCCTATTCTATAATGTATAGTTTATAGTAATTGAGTCTGCGTTAAAATATATAATACGATTTATTTTTTAATGACAGACCTAACGGATGAGTTCTCCGGCTTCTAGTTCATCTTCTGCATCTTCTGCATCTTCTGCTACTTCCGCTGCTGCCTCGGCTCCTTCGTCATCTGCTGCTTCTGCCTCCTCCGCCGCTGCTCCGCTTCTACCCTCCACACAAACGCTTTTACAAGCCGCAAAATTAGCGATTGAACAGGATCGTGCCATTCTACTGGATTACTATCAACAGACTGCGAATGGAACCGCTTTCTTAGGTGAAGATCCTGATACCAAGGAACGTATTCTTGTGAAATCCAAAGAGGAGTTTACTTCGTTGATCAAGAAACTCTATAAAGTGAGCGAGGACTTCATTATTATTACAGAGAATTCAATTTACCTCGTGTCAGGTAAGATTCAGAAACGCAAGGTCAATCTTGCTAGTCTACAAGAGGCCTACGATAACCTCTAAATGCCTGAAAAAATTGAAAAGATGGAAACGGGTCAAAGGATGTGAGACGGCCATGTCATTCAAAGAGGATATTTATGAACCACAAGTGATTGTTTTAGCAGTCTTCGGCCAAAACAATCAATTGTCAGAAACGGATTTGCATCAACATATACTCTATCCCTTATTGGAGGAATGGGGTCGCACTCCGGATACGATTCTATTACCAAATGACGGAAAAGTAGCCTTTGATATTCAAGAATGGGCAGAATCAATTTATATCAAAACAAAGGTATTTCATTCTGATTGGGCACAGCATGGAAAGGTCGCCCAAATCTTGCGTAATGATCGAATGATGAAAGAATGTACACATTCTCTCTTCTTTCTGTCTTCTCGTGCTAAACGACTTGAACAATTTGCGGAAAAGTGGGTCTGTAAAAAGAAAGAGGTCTTCACATTTATGGAAGGCCAGCTGACTCATCTGGTTCCTCCTGATATCCCTCCTGAAGTTCCTCCTGAGAACCCTCGAAAGAGTCATAAGAAGGCTTCAGCGCGCGATCACAAATCAAATACAGGAACAATGCTGAAGTGGCTGAAATACCAAACGAAAGAATGATATTAAACATTACGGAAACCAACTGGCCAAGACTCATCTTAGAAGAGAAGAAGATCCACAATCCTCCGAGTAATGATAATCCAGCCCATACTGAAAAGATCAAAAAGAATACATAAAAGTATCCGCATACCATTTCACTTGGAATCTTATCTGTCCAACGATGAGTTGTCATTTCTTTTTCTATTCTATTCCTTCCATTTTATTCTTCCCCTCCTCTCCCTACTTTTTCTTTTATCACCCCACTATATAGAAATATGGCCAAAAAATCAAAACGCTCTTCACGCCGTACACGTCGAGTGAAATCATCTAGACGCCATCCTTCCCGCCGTCGTCATTATGGAGGAGTGGCCTCCGTCAACCAACGTGATGATATGAGTTGGTCATCCAAGGTCTCGATGGGACAAGGTGCTGACTTCTTGAAGTATCATACTGGTCAGCATGGTGGTGCGGCTCTAGTGGGTGCGCCATTGGGCGGTGAGCCGGCTCTCCTTCCTTCTCATCTTCATGAGGCGGCTGGACAGTCGGGCACGTATCGCGCTCTTGCAGAGATTGCAGGCATGCGTGATCAAGCCGGTGGCCGTCGTCGCCGTCGTTCTAAGCGCACCAAAAAGGCAAAGAAGTCAAAGAAATCGAAGAAGCATCACTCTAGAAAGCATGCCTCAAAGAAGCGTGTGACTCGAAGACGCCGCGGCGGTGCTTCAATTAACTTCTCGCCCTACCCTGCGGCGGGACATCTTCTTTCTGCAATGGATCAATCCAAAGCAGGGCTAAGTAGTGGTTGGGAGAATGGAATTGAAGCCCAAATGGCTCGTCAACGCGCTTCCATGTAAATTATCTTATTGTAAATGAAAACACATTTATACAAGATGATTATTTTTTCAATACCAAATTACACTGAACAGAATCTTTTGGACAGGAAGAGGGACGAACATGTGTTTCCAATACAGGGCGCAATAAAGAGGCGCACTCATTCGCCATTTGTCGTCTTTCTTCATCCGATATGTAGATCTCAATCCGAATATGCAATTCACCATATTTTCCATTTTCTTTCAATAGTGGCATACCCAGCCCCTCTACAACATAGGTATCCAAGTGAAAGGTTCCAGGAGGAATCTGTATATGTAAGCCCTCATCATAACCTGGATGTCCATCCAATTGAATGACTACACCCAGCAGACCTTCTGATAATGAAATACGAAAGGTTGTTTCTAGATGTTGAAGTTGGTCGCCAACACGTTTAAATATTTTGAAAGAGGGGTCGTTCGGGTCCTCCTGTAGAAGAATATGGGCATCGGCAGGCCTTTCAAAGGCAGGATGATCCGAACACACCTCTGGAAAAATATATGTCTCCTGAGGGCGTGTTCCAGGTGGAATGCGAATGGTTAGATTTCGCCGCTCATTCGTAAATCCAGATCCATTGCATGGAGCACACATCTCTATTATTTTCTGACCACGCCCCTGACACTCAGGACACGGGCCTGTCGTATGCATTGCCATAGGCCCCATTTGAACCACTTGGGTCACAGATCCATTTCCATGACAGCGTCTACAAATCTCTTTTGATTTAGCACCTGTATGCTCACATGCCTGACAAAAGGACTGACGATGAATGTTGATTTCAAATTGATGACCCAAATAATACTGTTCCAAGCGAATGGGGACGGTCTGAACGGTTGGACTTGGCTTCTTCCCTTTTCGTTGTTGACTTTGACCATGAGCGCCCATGGGTGGCATGGTTCCAAACATATTTCCAAAGAAATCATTCAAATTCACATTCATCTCAAAAGGGAATGGAAATCCACTAGGCATTCCACCAGGTGGGCCTGCAGGAGAATCATCTGTCACACCCAATTCATCGTATCGACGGCGGCGCATTTCATCCGATAAAATCTCATTTGCATGAGCAATCTCCTTAAATTTCTCTGGATCACCGCCCTTATCAGGATGATGTGTTCTTGCTAGGCGTAAATAAGCCTTTTTAATATCAGTAGAACTTGCTGTTTTATTTACACCCAGTATATCATAGAGAGATTTGCCCCCACTTTGAGCCATATTCTGTTACTCACATGAATGACAAAGTGTTTAAGTTAAGTCAAGACATAGAATATAAAGTGGAAAGGGATTGAATTCTTCAACGATCATCTCTGACCATGACCTGTTTAGTTGGACAGGAATCTGTATGGACAGAATGCTTGAATCATTTGGATACACCCAGCCATATTTTCTTAACCGGTCCTGCTGGATCCGGAAAAACAACACTGATGCGCTCTTTTTTACAGCATTATGCAAAGTCTAAAAATAGAGGCCAAGCAGATCGGTGGGGGCTTTATACAACAGACGAATGCCTTCTTCTTGGACCTGAACAGGATCGTGGAATCCAAACCATTCGTGGACAGGTCAGTCTCTTTATTCGTCAAATGGCCATTGGCCAAGACATCTTTCGATGGGTAGTGATTGATGACGTGGATTCTTTTCCCCAAATCTCTCAACAGGCACTAAGGCGACCTATGGAATCCTATTCCCATATTACGCGATTTCTCTTTATTGGAACATCGGAAGAGGATCTTATTCCTGCATTGAGATCTCGTTGTATTCATATCAAAATGAATACAATTGATATTTATGAAGAACAGAAGCATTTATTGGAATATATCGGAATGCCTGAATCGGGAAAGATGACAGAGGAGATGTGGAATTGGGTCATCAATTTATCGGGAAACAACATGAGTGATTTAATTCGTCTTCTTTCCTTAATCCGTGATGTGCATTATTATCAAAAGGTACCTTTAACCATTGGACTTGTAAGGACATTATGCTCAGCCCCTTTTTATATGAATTTTATTCCACTGTTAAATGCGATGACAGAGAAGAATATTCTTGGATCCATTCAGTGTTTAATCCAGATATGGAAGAAAGGATATGCTTATGAGGATATTTTAGAGTCTTTTCAGCAAATTAATCAACTCTTCGGAAATTCTGTATTATCCAATAATATCCTGATTCATCAGTTTTTGATTCAAGCTTGGATTTCCTATTGTAAAGGGAATACAAGTCTGTTGGCTTTACAGCATATTATTTATCGAGTGTTATCGTCGGCTAAGTAGGTATTTCACGGCAAGATCTGATTCCATGATCTGTGATTCGGACATTCGTAAAAACCAGCCAAAGATTTCACGTCGTTGAAGTTCGTCCCATGGAAAAGGGACATAGATCGAATGCGGGTAAACATCAAATGTCAAATTACCCTCTGTTCCTGCAGCCAATAAGTCTTCCAATTGAATTCGTTTACCGTCTTTTTTACGAGAAACTTCTGCATGTGGATCAATTACAATTCCCTCCCCAGAATACTGAGAAGTGAATCGTGATACATCCCATCCCCAATCCCCTCGAATTTGTTCGCCGCCGCGCTTTTCGTTAACACGAGCATAGCATACCTGCTCCCATTCTACAAACATCGGGTGTTGAGGACGAGGAGACCACAGTGCATGTGGACCAGGCAGTGGAGTGCCATTTTTTCCGGAATACGTTTGATTGGGATCTGTTCCATAGAAGACTACTTGATGGACAGGTTGTTCCCCGAATCCATTCATGCATACCGATGCTGGATTCAACCATAATCCACCAAATGCGGCCAATACTGCAGAACGAATCCAATCCATTTCAGCAGGGCCGAGAGAGGCTAAATCGCCATGACGACGCATTAGAGAAGGAAGGCGATCTTCACCCAATAATTCGCTTAAGCCGGAAATGCCACTGATCACTCGAATATGATAGTTATCCTTATTATGGGCAACAATGGATTGATAACATAAGTTTAGAAAAGGGATATTCAACGCACGAGAGGAACGTTGGCCGGCATCGAGCCAATTACGACTGTTCACTTCAGAGGTGGGATAGAATAACCAGAGGTTGGGTTTTTCTTTACCACGTTCCAACAAATATTTATCCATAAACCACTGTTTTTGAATCAAATCTTTGCGATAGATCCATGCATAACCGATCGCAACAAAAATAAGAAGGAATAAAATAAAAAGAACCTGTTGAATGGGGGACATTCTTCTATATGATAGAACGGTATTTTACCTATCCTTCTTCTCGTCCATTTCAGTAGAAGACTTATCACGAATCGCCCATGCACTAGAAAGATTTCCTTGGAAATAGGCTTGGATCCGTTTGGTATGTTCTGCTTCTTCCTCTTGTTTTCGTTTTTCATAGGCAGCAATGGCTTCTAGATCACGATCTAACTCTGTTTTGTATTCGACTTCACGCTCTTTCAATAGGTCTTCAAATGTTCTTACTTTCTCTTGAAAGACAGGAATCTTATCAATCACCGTATTATTAGAGGTATATGCCGCCTGGAGATCAGTATACTCTGGTCTTTCTTCCCAATCCGATGTAAACCCAGATGCAGAAGGAATAAGTAACATTCCACCGGATGCGACAGAATATGCCATCTGTTCAGGATGTAAAATCAATGATTCATTTACAACTGTTTTACCACATCGAGCCGTATATTCAAATAGTATATTCAAGTCTTCCTCTTTTATAATAGGGGGCTTCATCGTAGCGGAACCATATTCTCCTGTTGGCAGTAATGTAACATAACTATCAATGGATTCATCCGATTTCAACCAATCACCATAACCTTTTGTAATATCAGATGCAGTAAAAAGAGCATCATCTTGTTTTCTTTCATTGTAATATTCTTCATATCGTTTATTGAATTGCTCATTAAACTCGGCTGTCTGGATATCGGCCAAATCATCATAAATTTGATTGATCATATTATTCAGTTCGTTGACTGCCTGCTTATCACGTAATTCTTGCACATCACTGGGATGCAGAACATGTTGATGGCCTCTTCCACCTGATTGGCGATAAAGCACACGACGGAGATACATATAGGCATGAATCAGGCGATCAAAATGCTCTCCATCCCCGCCACGATCAGGATGCTCTTTGATAAGGATTCGTTTATAGGCTGTCTTTAAGGATTCCGTTCCCACATCATCCAATGATTTAAATTCAAGTAGTTCTAATGCCTCTTCTAGAGTAGACATCTTCTGGAAGAGATATTGTTCTTTTATTTATTAAAAATATCGCATCTGTCTTTCTTTTATCGCATTCCTTGATTCAAATTGGTTGCTCCGTCCGTAATCACAAGTTTTGTCATACGATCAAAATAGTTTTGATTACGAACCGACATTTCTGCACGTTTTCTCTCTCGAAGGGCGTCCTGCTCTTTTTGGCGTCGTTCAAAATCACGGATTCCGTGGAGTTCTGTATCCGTTAATGGATCTGGCGCCCGTTCTCGTGATGCTCGATATTCGTCCAGTTTTCTCTCTGCCACAACCACATTGGATACCTTATCAGAGATCGTAGAATCCGACGTATAAGCGCCCCGTAAATCTGTATATTGAAATCGTGAGTTGGGCGCGGCAGTGAAACTCGAAGGGCGTTCGGAAACAAGATCCACACCACTTGTTGGATTCATCATAAGTGCCATCTCACCTGGGTGAACAACCAATTGATTGTTGGATCGTTGGGACTTCTTCGCTTCATCTTCAAACATGCGATTAAAGACATCGCGATTGAATTGTCCTTTGAACTTCTGTGAAGCGGCGTTCTGTTTATCCTCGTCTTTGAGCCAATCTCCATAGCCATCTGAATCAGGATCAGGCATATGAGTTTGTTCGAACATACGATTGAATGCATTCATATCGAGATTTTTTGCGTTTAATCGAACGGGTTCTGTATGTTCCCATTGTTTCGCCTCCTGATCGCGTTGTTGTTGGGTAGATTGAACAGATGCATTTGCACCATTTGTTGCTGTCCGTTTATTTCCATTCATATGTCGTAAAATTTCGGATAAGTAGGCATATGCACGTGTAACTGCCTCAAAAAATTCTTCCGATCCTCCCTTATCAGGATGGGCTTTGAGTGCCATTTTTTTATAGGCTTTTTTGAGGGAATCTTCAGTAAGTGCAATCTCTTCTTGAATGCCAAGCACTTCCAAGCAGGATGAGAAATAGCCCAATGCCTTCTGTTTTGGAGTCTCCGTAACCACTTTCCAACTTGGGGTAGAAGAAGAATAGGTTTGAATCGCCTGTTGCTGTTGCTGTTGTTGCTGTGCCTGGCGCTGATAGGTAGAAGCATTAGGTGCATGGAGTAAAGATGGATGAGTTGCTGCAATTCCAAGTGAAGAAGCGGGTGTAGTGGCTGTCATTGACGGATGACTTTGCATGGATCGTGGAATGCCTGGGGCTTGTTCCCTCTCCCCTGGAAGAGGGGATGGAGTCTGACCGGATTGAGCAATGTTGAGATAATGAAGAAGATGGCTATAGATGCCTGCTCGTTTTGCGGATTGAATATATTCCATGGAAGCAAAACATGTCTGAATAATTTGAACCCTCTTCATTGGGTCCTTGATTTGTATTAAATTTTGATACATGCGTAAATGAACAGGATCAATCACGCTGGTTTGATTCCCCATGATGGATTCTACCTATTCTCACTCTCCGATACTTTCGACCCCCATTCATACGCACAATCATTCCCTTAATTCTTAATAGAAATCATTATATAATGACATTAAATGTGGTTCCTATTGCGATGGCATCATTAATGGCGTTTATTGATACCATTGTCCTATCCGGTCTTAAAAAATACAGTACGGGCGATACAAATTATGGAATTTCTATTCCGCTCGGTATGTTATTCTATTCTCTCCAGCCTCTTCTCTTTTTACATTCTCTGAAATTTGAATCCATGACGGTGATGAATATGATGTGGGATGTGATGAGTGATATTTATGTGACGACGATTGGATTGACCTACTTTAAAGAGAAAATCAGTCGTATTAAAATGATCGGTTTATCGTTTGCCTTTATTGCAGTATTCCTTCTATCCTATGATTGTATGAACGGCGAATAAAATATAATCTTATCAGAATCAATGAACTCGCTCGGAAAACTAACTGAACTATCTACGATCCAAGAGAAGGTCCAAGACAAAGTAAAAGAATACGAGCCCAAGTTATCAGAAGCAACGACAACCGTTAATACGGTGGTCAGTATTACACAGATTAACGTAGAACAGACCATTCATGCGGTAGGGGACGAGAAGGAGAAGGTGTATGGATTATTATCTGGAAAACAGAGGGAGGTCTTGGATCGTTTGTATAGCACCGCAAAGGATATGGCCAAGGAGATCCTCTCTCTGAATTCCATTGATCATGCAATGAAGATTGGACGCCTCATGGCAGAGATCGTAAAACTGATGGAGAAAGCATCCTATCAGGGAGAGAAGATTCCTGGTGCCGAGAAGAAGGAGATCGCTCTTGAACTGGGAAAGAGGCTACTAAGCGATTCTTCGGTTGTGTCAGATGAAACCCTCCGAAATGGATTATTGACAGCCTACGACTTGGTAGGAGAGCAAATGTTGGATACATTGATTGATGTTTCACGACATGTGAATACGGCGATCAAAGAGGTCGCGGTCTCATGTTGTGAGGCATTGATAAAAATGTTGAAAAAATAAAGGAGTCCATCCCTTTACAAAGAGGAAATCCACGATTTGACTTCTAGAATACTTGGAACGGGGATCATCGATTCGCACTCCCAAAAGAATCGTTTACCCACTGAATCAAACGAAAATTCAGCGGGAAAGAGATGAGGAGCCTTATAGGGTAATTCTCGTTCGGGGCATACAGGCATTAATGACCAACTTTCAATGGGAAGAACCAGTGCAAGTTGCTCATGAGGGGAAATATCCCATGCATGTACCTTTGCTGTCCCATCAAAAGGAGGGATTGTTTTTATATCAGCCAACCATTCCCATAATGGAGCAATATGAAAGGGATAATACCAATTGAAACATACATCATCCATCTTTCCAAGATAGTAGGACCATACCCATTGAATTCCATAATAGTAGGCATCGCATAGTTGTTTGATTGCACGAGAATGGGATGAAAACCCATGAAAAAAGTGAGTCACATATCGTTCTTTCCATTTGGGGTGAAGTGTTCGACCCCCTTCGTGAAGTAATACACGCTCTTCTACTACTGACAATGGCCAATCATTATGACCCATCTCGTGAAATGAGGACTGGGATTCGCAGAATTGACCCAAGTGTTGTTTTTTAAGGGTCGCTTCTAGAATTCGTTGGGATTCATCGTGTGCCAGAGATCGAAAGAAGGCACGTACCTCGCCCCATACAATGGAGCAATCCTGTGGAGAGATAAGAAGTCGCTCGCGATCAAAGAATTGACGAAGGAGATCCAGTAAAATATCATGTCCTTCATCCCTCATTTTATAACTCAATGAAGAGGGAAGAAAATCATTTCCAAGAAAACTCATCATAAAGCAATACTGAAGAATAAAGGACTGTTGTGCATCCACATCATGCAAATAGGGACGAATGAGCCATTGACGTAATTCATGGATAGAGAACCATTCGTAAGATTCTTGTCCAAATGAATCATACTGAACAGAGCCACGATCCATTTCTTCGCGAAACAGATAGACGGGATATGCAGATGATCGATCTCCAACGGTTTCTTGTCCAAGAAGAGATAAAATAATCAAGTCCGCGTCAAGGCCATAAATTGCAAGAGACCCCTCATATACTCCTCGACGCCATTCCGCTAGGATTTTATGTTCACCTTCACCCCATTCACGACAAGAACTAATCTTCCAATTCGATTTTCCATGCTCTGTAAAAAGCATAACAAGTGCCTTATGCAATTGATCCATAAAGGCAGTTCCAGGTGTAATCGCATTCGTATTCCAAGATCCAATGGATGGATCCTTTTCTTCCGATCGTCGATCTCCTACATTGGCTCTTTTCATCCACGAGGACTTAAAGCGCCTCAGTCGCTGTTGACGCATTTTTGCCATAGGTACTACACCGTCAATGGCGAGATAGACCCCCTTCTCGGGCTTGACTTCACGAATCACACTTAATGTATATTCCAGAATCGTTTCAATAAAGTCTGCTTCCCATTTTTCCTTCATTTCCTTATTATGATCTGCTTCCACAGGGTATGCAGGAGCACCAGGACGATACAGACAGTGATAAATTAAACAATTAAAATCCATAAAAAACCACTGAATACGCTTTCCATCATCCGGCCGACTTTTTTGAACCAATCGTGGACAGGAACGTGCCAATTTACGATAATATGATGGAATACCCATATCAATCTACCCCTAAAATGAATCGACAGATATCTGTCTTTATCTTTACCTTATAAGATACGATAAATCGTTTATATAGGGAAAAGATAGAGCATGTCACTTGGGGAACAACTGATTCAATTACCACAGACCCTATTAAAGTCTGTATTAGAGATTCATTCTCTTATTCCAGATTCGATTCTGTTTGGTTCATTATTACTGTATTTTCTTACACATCATCTTGCAATTGGTGTATTTTCCATCTTTTTAATGGAAATGATTGGGTCTCATCGTTTGATTTCATGGATCTTTTCGCAATCTGTAGGACCTTCCCGGTCCTCTATGCCAATGGCCTGTCGAGCGGGATACAAAACACCACAATATCAATATCAACGTATCTTTTCGCATGAGGCCTACCCTTCTTATAGTGTATTCTCGATTGGAGCCATTGCCACTTATCTTGGATTATCTACGAGTGAGTTTGCTCCGACCATGGATGAAATGGGAAGAGAATGGTCTACAAGAAGCACGGTGGCCTATTCATTTATTGGTGCCTTTCTTCTTGCCTTTGTTATTGCTCGATCGATTGGATGTGAATCGTTTAGTGAAATTATGATTTCACTCATTCTTTCCTTTATTGTAGGTTTAATCTTCTACTTTGTCAATCGCTCCCTATTTGGTATAGAATCCGTTAATTTCCTAGGATTACCCTACATGGTTCAACGTGATCAAACCGGTTCTCCGATTTACGTCTGTAGCCCAACCGGTTCTTCTTCCTCCTAAAAAGGAATGTCTGTCGCTACCTCTGTCATTCCCTTTGGAATGGGATGTATAGGTACATGGATATATACTGCGTATCATCATAAGCAACTACAGAAGGAAGACATGAATCGCCTTGAACGGGAAAAACAGATTAACCTTGAATTAGAAGAAGAAATTGTCCGACTCAAAAGAGAAATGCGCATCTGTGGAATAAAAACATCTTCAGATGAGCGATCAAGGTAGGAAAATCATTCCAAGTAATTAGAGATCTACCCTTCCATGGATAGTTTACAGGCGGTTATATCAGACATACGTATCTTTTTATACAGTGGTCTACAGAATTTACCATTATCATTGGCAGGAACACTATTTATTCTCGGTTTATTCACGGCAAATTATGCTATGCTTTTTTTCCTTACTGGATTTCTGGTAGCAGTCCCTTTTGTGAATCTCTTTCTTGATGGTCTCCTCGTTTCCTTTCTACCCGACAGTCTCCAATCGAAAACAATGGATGTCTGTAGCGTCTTGATTCCCTTTCTATCTAATTCCAAGGAGTCCTATCATTTCATTAGCCAATGGATTGCTATGGTATCCTTTTTTATTGGATACATGATCCATAATGCGGTCAAACTCCTTCTCAGAAATCCAGAACCAGGCACTTCGGTTGAAATTACCGAAAAACAGGTGAAAGAAATTGGTCAAAAAGCAAGTTATCGTAAAACACAGGCAATTGTTTCTTTGGCTTCTATCATTGCGGTATCCATTTTCATTCTATTATCAAGATATCGAACGGGTTGTGAGAATTGGTTAGGATATATTATAGGTGTTGTAGGATATGGATCCGCGGGATATTTCTGGTATCTGGCACTAAGTGCCATTGGTCAAGACCGTTTGTCGGATCTATTTGGTGTTGCCAATCGTCTCCTTCCACCGAGTGCGATCTCGAATCGACCCGTTGCATGTCTTCCTGTACCCGAGAGCCAAATGCCAAAACGGTAAGTTAAAAGAAATCATAGAATCGTTTTATTTCTTCTAAGTCACGAAATGTTTTCATGAGATCCTCTCTGGAAGTCCATCCCCTTTGTAGTCCAATCCGGAATTGAGGTATAATACTCTTTAGTAACTCCGATAAGCAAAAGGGTGCACTATAAATAGTCTCCAATTCCTCTGGAGTTATGGTATCCGGTTTGCCATTTCTATGATTCACCGATTGATGTAAATGATATAACCACATGCGGATTTCTTCTTTGGTAAAAGTTGAAATAGGTTTTGTTGTATAATAAGATTGATAATGTTTCTTACATTGCGGACATGGCAGGGAGTATCGTAGGTTGCTTAGTAGATTGGACCATAAACGGCGTTCTTCTTGGGGAAGGCGGTGTAGGGATTTTGTCCCGATACGTTCGGCGGAGGAATGAAGGATCTTCCAAAGTGCTGGGCCCCAAATATGATTCTGTAGTAAATCCATTTACTTGGTGAATGATAAATTTAAGGATCGAAAGAATCGCAATTCCATATCCCAAATATAAAATACCATCCGTTAACATGGACGAAAATAGTTCCAAAGAACGGCGAATGGAGGATGTAGCAGAAGGAAAAGGTAGATCAATCTCTATGGAAGTCATTTATTACTTATAACTAGAATGGAGGAGTTTCATAAACGATCCAATCCCGTTATTTATCCTCGTGATACCAGCGATAAACTTTTGAGGCGTAAAGAGGCATGGAAAGAGATGCGTCGTGTCATTCAAGATCGGCGGAAAAATATGGAATTATCAAACTCAAAGGATACAGATGTTGAATCGGATTCTGAATCCGAATCGGAATCAAAACCAATACAGAAAAGAGACGAGACAACGGAAAATTCTTTATTAAATCGTGCTCTTAAGGATGAAAAAAAGAGAGAAATAGAACATCGCAAGTTAAATGAAGCGATCTCACCGGCTTCTTCTTCCTCTTCTTCCTCTTCCTCGTCCTCGTCCTCGTCCTCTTCATCAAACCATGAAAATGGATGGAATCAGGGTCAGGGAGATGGGAGAATGGCAGGACAACTTGTGATCTACGACGGAAAACTTCCAGAATCAATACGAAGAAGAATTGAACCCGCAAAAGGGACACACTTTCGTTTTCGCCATTCATCGGACGAGAATAAATTTATCGAAGCCATTTCTTCCCCTTCTCATACCGCAGTATACCAGACAAAGGGGAAAAAAGACGTAACAATTACATCATCGGATGGTCAATTAATTGGAAATATACATTTTTTACATATGGATGGACGAGACATTCATCACCCTGAAAAGTATTATGTGAAATTTTATCTCTTTAATTTTATTGATTCAAATCGTCTTCGTGATATCAAACAACGCATTCAACAGTTTTTTAATACATTCTCTTCATCTTCTCCCTCCTCTTCTTTGCCACCACGCATACATACTCGAAGTAAAAGAAGCACAGTAAAACATCGTATCCGAAGATCCTATCCAAAGAAAACCTATAAAAGGCGATACCATAAAAGACGATAAAGGTCGTGAAAAAATTGAAATACGGTAAAGAGGGGATACAAAGGTGTGTCTTCTTTACTGTTCCAATGGATCAAGAAGAAAAGAGGACTTCATCCAAAGAGTTTGTTGAATACAAAGTCCCTCGCATTCTATGGGAAAATTTTGAGTCCATTCTCATGGCTCAATCGAGAAAGTTTATTGGAGAACTTGCTAGGCGATTAGATGTCTCTGAACGAGAACTTCAAAAAAGGGTTCTTCCTCGATCGGATTCCCTTAAAATTATGATGATGGATTCATCCAACGAATCACTACAATGTCGTGCATATGTTCAGCATGATAAAATCACATCCTTCTGTCGAAAACCGGTTGCCTATCAATCCGAGTTCTGCACCTTTCATCGTAATCAGCGAATGAATGTATTTATGGATACTCACCCGATCACCGTTGAAAAAATAAAAGCGACCCATACAAAAGAGCCGCTATGGATACAAGGGAATACCATTATTAATTCAAATGGACATATGATCGGTAAAATTAACAAGACCACGCAGACGATTAAATGGTTTGTCATGGAAGAGTAAGATTGACCATCCACTTAAAGCAAATAAAAAGAATTATGTCAACTATATTGTTTTTTATGGATCAAGAAGAGAATAAATCGGAAGATTCATTGGAAGAAGAACAGCATTCGGAGGAACAGGCATCTGATCTTATTCAACAAGCAGTGATCAGTTGGAATGAGTATCTTATCTCTGCATTTCTAGGTCTTCCCGAAGTCGATCGCCATCATG
>Ga0129333_10000091_pt1 | contig 56541 bp, 95 predicted proteins | sample CPB6_08_DNA_FD_94474 | JGI IMG/M metagenome (GOLD analysis project Ga0129333, IMG submission 94474) | Freshwater to marine salinity gradient microbial communities from Chesapeake Bay, USA - CPBay_Sum_0.6_0.8_DNA | ecosystem: Environmental > Aquatic > Marine > Coastal | place: USA: Chesapeake... | reverse complement strand
CAGAGGTTGTAGGAAGAACTGGAATAGCTGTGTTCATGCGTCGGTACGCTGACCATGATGTGGATGGCTGTAAGTGGTTTATGACAGGTCTTTCTTGTCCTTAAAGGTGTACTATGTCTGGCTGGAACAATAAGAACTGCTGTTGTGAGCCTAAGGCGTACACATGTGCAGACGGGACAGTGAATATCTGTTGCTTGACATTGGAAGTGAGCACATGGTCTCACAAAATATCTGCATACGCACAACGAGCTGATCCGGACACTGACTGCGATTACTTTGATTCTCCGTACTTTCACACCAACGCGTGCGGCCTTGTTGGTAGTCTGGCTATTTGCGATACCGGGGGTCTTGTCGATAGGCTTCCATCATTTAGAATCAACTGGGGAATCCAGTCTGATGGTACAGTATCACTTTCACTGGAACTATATTCTACGTTTGACGGAGATGGCAACTACGTTCCTCCAGTTAATCACACTGTTAATGGGCTAGACCTCAGTACATGGTACCTATCACCCATTGTGTTCACTCTTTCTGGAGTCACTTATACTATCGAGGTCTGTGCTGATCCGCAGTCGCCGTTTCCTGAGTGGCCCTTGACAGAGGTGTTCTATGAACTCAGGGATTACACTGGTGCTATTACTCGGTCAACAGGAACTTTGCTTTGTGGAGCAGAATGCTATCCTTATGCTGGACTGGGTGCTGCCATCAGGTGGACCTACAATATATATACAGACAAGGTGACTCTATTTGCTTTTCTTCGGACCACTGCTGGAATATATGTATCTGGAACACTGGTAGTAGATTATAACGATGGTGCATGGGCTTCAGATGATTACACCATGCTGCTCAGTTCTCGTTATGGAGTACCGGATTATCCAGTATCGATTATTCGAGTCACTTCGTGCGACACCACGACTCCGCCAGCATGCCCAGCATACACCTGCTTCCCTGTCTGTCTTGCTAACTCTTGCGATGGTGGGGCTACGGTAAACGCTTCAGCGTTGTTTGGAACTGTCACTGGAGATTGCCCCTGTCTTAATGGAGACTTCAATATTACCTATGACTCAGGTAATAGTTGGTTCTATGGTTCGATTGGTGATCCGCTCGGGTCTTCTTGCTTCCTTCTAGAAGTGTGGTACTTCTGCGATAGCGGAAACCTCTCTCGAAGAGTAAAGATCACAATGGGAGGCGGTATCATTGATGACACTCAGACTGTTTCACTTACATGTGATGTCACAGACAACGTAGCAGATACTGCCACCTATACATCGTCAGCATTCATCGCTCCTCTTTGTTCTGGTTCTGGAAATGTTATCCTCGATGTCTACACCAACAACTGATAAGCAGGCAATGGAGAGAATCAGGTCTCACCGTAAAAGACTCCGAGGAGAGGAAGAATCGGTGGACAATCACCCGACTGTATCACTATCCAGGCGGCAATGGATCACTACTCAGGAACTCATTCAGGATTCCCTGAGTCTTGTACCAGAACTCGCAGGATACGACTCTGTGGTCGGTGTGGCTAGATCAGGACTTGCACCTGCGGCTACGATTGCTCAGATGCTTCATCTTCCATTGTATATTCTTCGGCAATCTACCGGAGATATTGTTCATGCTGGTCATGGATTCCGTCTTAAAGGTAGATCAACTGCTCTTGGTAAGACAGTATTGATCGACGACACAGTATGCAGTGGCGATTCTATGCAGAAGTCACTGAGCATTGTTGGCAAATACTGTGAAAAGGTCAGTACATGTGCTGTTTATCAGCATCCCAAAGCCGCTGTTAAAGCTGACCACTTCGCACAGTATCTCAATAATCCCCATGTCCTTGAATGGAATGTTGGTAACAGCACGTACAGTGGAAGGATCGTTTGGGACATGGACGGACTGATCTGTGAGGATTGTCCTGCTGAGTGTGATGATGACGGTCCGAGATACCTAGACTGGATTAGATCAGTTAAGCCTAAGTGCTTGCCACGAAGATCACGGGTAATGATTGCAACCGGAAGACGGGAGAAGTGGCGATATGAGACTGTTCGCTGGTTGGAGCGATACGGAGTGAATGTTGACCTGAAAATGCATGCAGACGGCAGCAGGACTTTTGACTCTATTGTACAACACAAGGCGAAAATTTGCAGAGGGCTTATGGCATCTGTGCCACGGGGTCTCGACCATTCCATTGCAATGCTGGAGTCCGATGCGGTGCAGTCTGCTGCTATTGAGAAACTGGTTGGTCGCCCAGTGTGGCACTGTTAAGGGAAATCATGGATCAACAAGACCGAGATCGAATTGCACAGCACAGAAACAGATTGAATCGCATTCCAGTAGTTGAAGAGTTCTCTGAAACCAGTGGACTTTCTCAGCAGGAGTTGCTGTTTGTTTTTGGGCAGGTTTCAGGAACACCTATTGGATGGTCTGGAGAAGTCAATGAGAATTCTGGAGATTAACTCGAAAAGCATTGACTTTATCGCAACAGAGTTGAAGAGGTACGGTAGGGTGTTCTCTGTCGATACCGAACCAGACTGGTCTGTCCACTATGACTGCATCATCGGGAAGATTGATGACACCCTGTGGTCAGTCTGTGAGAATCATGCGACCACAGTGGTCCTTGAGTCCCCTTCAGCCGCCTTGACTGAGAGGCTGTCCAAGGAGTACACCACCATGCAAAAGGGCAGGATTCTGTCGGTTCTTCTGTCTTTTGGAAAAAATCTGACGAACATTGACCTGGAACTGCGGTATTCTTGTGTCCACCGCTCATTCGAGCCAGTTCGACTGGCCGGGTGTGCTCCTTGCCAAGCCTTGACAGGAAAGCCACAAGTGCCTATCTTTCGTTGTCGCCTCTTTGATTGTGAGTGCTCAGTTGCCAGTCGGGAGATTGCTGGCAAGGGCAAGGTCAACCTGGACACAGGCAAACAATCTCCGAGGGCTGTGCCGTGCACAACATGCAAAGATCGCGTACCTATCGATACAAAGTCCCAGCGATGATTCAAATCGCTGCTCTTGTGTGTGCAGGTCTTTACACGGTCTGTGCATTAGGCTATGCTGAAGAAGACGGCAACATCAACGGGGCTGCCGAGAAGGTGCGAGACAACAGGGCCGCAACAGCCTCTGTTGTTTGTTCCATCGTTGCTGTGGGCTGCTTCACACTTTTCGGTGTCTTTATCAAGGAATCAACATGAGTCTTGACCTCTTCTTGGTGTTTGCCTTTGGAGACTTCTCGACTAATACCGCGTTCGCGGTTGCATTCATGGGAAGAGATGATATGGATAAAGTGGAGGGGTTTGAAGATTGGCTCAACAACCTCAGTCTGTAGGCAGATCAGTTGACAAGCCCCCGGCCTTTCGTTATCCTGTGATTCTCAGCGAACAGAATCAGGAGATCATGTGCAACAGTACATTGTCATACCAGAACTAGGCTGCATAGTGCGTAAGATTGCCCCTGACGGACGACACGCAGCTTACTTCGGGCTTGGTGCCACCTCAGGACCCAGACGCTGCGTAGAAGAACTCCGCTCCGGTGATCGTCCTGAGTCTTCTCTGATCTGGGATATATTCAGGCAAGGGCCGGTCGGATACCATCCAGTGATCTTCAAGGAGCCAGCATGATCTTTCACCGCCTTCTACCAGACGGTTTTAAGCGAGACGCAGATGGTCTGCTTGGCCTGTGCTCATCAGCTAAAAGGCAGTCTATCGTTATCCTTCTTGGAGGACCGTCAGCCACCTGGGACAGTGTTCAGAGTATTTTATTATCCAAGGGGTCGGCAAGTCTTTCAGTGAACTGCGGGCATAGGCCTACAGGAACAAATGCTCGACTCTTCCCTACTTACTGGACCGGTTACGACAATCCAGCAAGGTTCGATCAGGTTGTGTTCTACGATCCCAGAACCATCAAGTTTGCCCCATCAAATCGTGCAGGTGAGCTGCTAAGGGACGGCACAGCTACCTTAGCAGAGTGCCCATCTGTGGTCTTCTTTGATCCACAGAAGCGAGCAAGCAATGGTGAGCTGTTCACACTGGGTCCTGTGATTGACACCCGCGATTCGATGTTGCAGGCGGTTGACATCGCAATCAAATTGGGTTATCGTGACATCCTGTTGCACGGTGCTGATCTTTACACTGCTTTGTCTGATGAGCAGGTAGATTACATCAATCAGCAACTCAAACTGGTTGGTGCAGACATGCCGTTCTCTCTGGCCTGCAACGTGAACTCCAGCATGGAAGCGTTGTCCTGCGTTGCTCATGCTAAAGTTTGCAAAGATACACCACCTTCAGAGATGAACGACAGTCAGAAAGAGGCGTGTGAGGCAGTAGTGGATGAACTCATTTCGATGCTGAGTCGAATGACCACACCTACGATGTACAGTTCTGGTTCTGCTAACACAAAGCTGAAAGACAATATCCGTTCAGACCATCATTACCGTGTGACTTCGGGTCGTCTGATCGGAGCTAGACGAAACTTGGACAATCTTGGAGTCCGGGTCTCACTGCTGAGGGACAGCGGCCACAAAAGCAGACTAGATGGCTTCTTCCCTGTGGTCAGACTGTCTGAACTGGAGTATGTCCATGAACACACTGAACCTGATTATCAGGTGGTCGGGATGTACCGCCGAGTCGATGGAGGGGTTGCCTGATGGATGCAACAGCACCGCAGATCGGCCAACACTGGCGGATTAAGCACAAGGACATGTATGGTTTTGTATCGTACAGCAATGCTGTTATCAGTGATGTCTCTGAGGATGGTTTGTATGTACAATACCGCATACATGGCTTCCCCTGTCTACCAGTTACAACAGAATCATTACAATGGTTCGGTACTTACCAAAAGCCGAACTGGTTCTGGCGTCTCTTTGGCTACACTTGACAACCGCCAGCAGGTTGTGCTATCCTTCGCAAATGCAGTGGAGTAGGGGAGTCTGGTCGTCCCCGTCAGCCTCATTAGCTGAAGATCGCCAGTTCAAATCTGGCCTCCACCATGAACTCCCCACACGACCGGTAACGGGCATGCCTAGGACCGAGTGCAATTTTGGGGAGTCTAATCCAGCAGTCGGGAAGCCTGCCTATTCTGACGAGAGTAGGTAATCGCGATAGGCGGAAATCTGCTGGGTGTTCTCTAGCCGGATACTGCGAGGGTGAACAAATCATCTTCGTGATGGGTTCGACTCCCATCAGAGAACATACGTATCTACCATGTGTAGGTGTCGTAACGAATGCGTCAGTAATGGCGTGTTCAGCAGACAGCCGGGATAGACCGGCGTTGACGTGCGGCGTGGACGGTGACACGCAGCGATGACGGCGGAACCTACAGCCCAAGCGGAAACGGCACGGGTTGCGGCCAATAGGTGTTCCAAGCCGGTTCGATTCCGGCCACGTCAATTTCACATAACACTTTTGGAGTGCACCATGCAGTTTCGTCGTGGCTCTGGTTCTGATGGTAGTGCTGCTGTCGTGTTTCTTTGCTTTGTTGGCATCATCCTAACTATCCAGTACTTTCAACTGTGTGGTGAGCGGGATGCATTCAACAAGTTCAAAAGGCCAGATCAGCCCGCAGCTACCTTATGGGACGCTGCCTGTTCAGAACTTCGAGTGACCACAAACTAGCTGCAAACGCATAGGATGCCCTATACGGGCTTCAAATTCTCAGGACGACTCAAAGTACGTCCTGACCCGTTTGAAGGCTCCATACGCGATCCTGTGCGATTTGGAAGCATTTTGAGAGGTGTTCTGTGGACAGATTCTGGCAGAGTTTTACTGAGTTCACTTCCACAACGTCGGCGTGGATGTTTCTGTACTGCGGTGTACTGACTGTCTGTACAGTACTGATTCTCAAGTTGTTCGATTGGTTGAAGAAACTCTGATGATCGAGTTCTTCGGAGTGATCGCTCCATACATCCATATCATCAGATCAAATCAGACCACAGATGAAGAGAAAGAACAGGCAAGATGGGCTTGCTGGTCTTTGGCTCATAGCGACCACAGAGAGTGCCTGACTGATCTATGGTTGCTACTACAAACCCTTGAAAGGATGACGGGAAATGAACACAGAGAAAGAGATTCTTGACTACGTTGTGAGTATCTTTCCAGCACATCCAGGCTGTGTTTCGATGTGCCAGTTCCATTCGCAGTTTGTCAATATGGTCCTGCCTGCCTATGCTAAGTTGCAAGGTGAGGTTGATTTGTTGCAAGAGGAGCAGCAGTTTGATGTGACAGTGCAGGAGCTTGCTCCACTGACCTGGGATGGGGTTAGTGTAACAGGAGAGTGATATGGTTAGGTTCTCTTTCTTCTGGAAACACGCGGGACTCGGTACTGTTTACACACGCGATGTAGCCCTTCACCTGTTTCCTTGCAAGGGAGTCCACGGACTGTCCGCCTGGAGTTGGGGATATCATAAGGACTGGTATGATGGTCCTTGGCACAGTTTCGGTGTTGGTCCTTTTCTTCTGTTGTGTTGGACCTAGTTAGGGGGTTGAGATGGGTAGGAAAGCACTGGACCTGACTGGACAGGTATTTGGGAGACTGACTGTTGTTAGGCGGGTTGAGAATAGTCGTTGCGGAAGCACCAGATGGGAGTGCGTGTGTAATTGTGGTGGGTGTACAACGGCTTTTGGTACAAGTCTTAAGACCAATCATACACAATCATGCGGTTGTATGCGGATAGAGCGAGCAAAACTGGCTACGACAAAACACGGGAAGCGTGGAACTCCGGAATATGATGCGTGGCATGCTATGCGTCGTAGGTGCGGAGCCGAGTCGCTTGAGTGCTACAAGAACTATGGCGGTCGTGGCATCACAGTCTGCCCTGAGTGGTCATCCTTTGAACAGTTCTACGCAGATATGGGAGACAGGCCATCAGAGAAGCACAGTCTCGACCGTATCGATAATAATGGCAACTACTGCAAAGATAACTGTCGTTGGGCTACTAAAGATGAGCAAGAGAACAACAAACGGTCTAGCAAGCTCCTATCTTTCAACGGCGAGACAAGGACCATAACACAGTGGTCTAGGCTACTAGGCATAAGCGTGAGTGTGATACGACGGCGGTTGAGTCTTGGGTGGTCGATTCCTGATACACTAACTACATCAGTTAGGAGGCGTTAGAATTAATCTCATCGCAAAACTGAATGACTTCTATGACAAGCAGGCAGACGAAGGAGCCGATCATTGGGACGTAGAAACTGCTCGTGCTATCATGTACGGCTACTGGATGAAGTATGAGCGTGAGGATGCAGACATAAAGGTTCGCGGGATAGAAGTGCCTTTCTGCATTGAACTGCCTGTACCTGATGATCTACCAGAAGACCTGCGACCACAGCAGCCGAGATACATTGGTGGAATCATTGACTCCATTATTGAACGTAATGGAGAGATTCATGCAACAGACATGAAGACTGCCGGGTACGTCAGTAATGACTACTGGACAGAACTACTGACCAATCCGCAACTCACACAATACCAGTTCGTGCTATATGCCGCTGGATTTAGTGATGCGGGGCTGGAGTGGGATGTGGTCCAGAAGCCTGGAATTGAGCCAAAGAAACTGACCAAGGCTGCTATGACTGAGATTAACGACCTCGGTACGTACGCAGGCTGGCCGGTTTCTAGGGAAGTGCCTAGTGATGAAAAAGAGTCGCCTGTGCTGTATGGGCGGCGATTGATGTCGTGGTACGAACAGTACCCAGATCGCTTTCAGAGGAGGTTTTTCCGTCGAAATGAAAAGCAACTGTTGGAGTTCGTCTACAAAACCCATTGGGTGCAGTCGCAGATGGAACAAACTCGTTTGAGAGGAGGTGATCCTTCTAGTTCGTACAGGAACCTTCGGGCCTGCCTCCACTACGGGTCTTTGTGCGAATTCCACCCGCTGTGCAGCGATCAGTGCAATGCTGCGACATTGTACAAACCGCGACAGTTAGTGGCTGATGGTAAGCCAGAACTTGGGGTAACACCGAGTCAAGAGGCTATCTTTCAGTTTTGCAGGCAGAAGTGGTTGTATCGCTACGGCGAACAGCCGATTGAACCTGTGGTCAAGGTTAAGACAAAGGCTCAGAACCTTGGTACACTGTGTCACGCCGGTCGTGAGATTCTTCTAGCGGACAGATTGGTTGATCCAATTGTCCTGCCCTTGGAAAAGCCTCAGAAGACCGAGACTTGACAAATGGCAAGTGGTTATGCTACCATTTGCCTCACAGTTGTGAGACTGTCCGGGATGTCCAGAGTGGTGACTGGCATCCCGGTTTTCCTTAACCCTCTAATCAGGAGCATCAATGGCAGCAGCAAGTATTCTGGACCGCTTGCGGAAGGCAGTCAACCCAGACCAAAAGGAACTTCTAGTCGTCTACGGCTCGCCAGGGAATGGGAAGACATCCTTCGCTTCTCAGTTTCCTAAGCCATTGTTCGTGACTGATGGTCGTGACGGTGGTTATGCTGATCTAGTCCGTGCTGGTACGGTTGTCAGTGATATCGCTCCTATCGAGACGACCACATGGGCAGACCTTCGGGAAGTGACTAAGGCACTGGCTAACCCTGATACTCCCGTGGACTGTCAGACAGTTGTGTTCGAGAACCTTGGTGGGTTTCAGTTGAATTTAGCCGAGATGTGCATTGAACAGTCGGCAAAGTCTGACAACAGCACAAAAGAGGCAGCAGAACGTAAGTTCATGGGTTACAATGGTCAGGGATTTCGCTCCTGCGTATCCCAGTTCTCTGAGTGGCTCACGGATGTACGCAAGATTCTTGAGCGTAACGGGTGTGATGGGAAGCCTATGCGGGTAATTCTGCTTGGACATTCAGCACTCGTTAAGGACAAGAACCCTGCTGGTGAAATCGGTGAAGAGTTCCATCGAATCGATCTTGATCTTCACACAGAGTTGCTCAAGGTTCTGCATCGTGATGTTGGGTGTATCGGTTGGATGCGACAGCGTCCTGTTGTGGTGAAGTCCGATAAGGGCAACCGAGCACTCAGTGAAGACATTCGAGAGATTGTTTTCCACCCGTCACCAAATGCAACCGCAAAGAATCGCTGGGGACTGCCCCCAGAACCCATCTCAATGGGTAAGTCCGCTAAAGAAGCATTCGCTTTCTTCTCAGCCGCTGTGGCTCAAGCAAAGGCTTCTAACACTTCCAAGGGAGAATCGAAGTAATGGCTCGTAAGTATCAAAATGGTGCATATACTGCACGTATCTTGGCTGCTGACTTGGGTAACACGAAGAATGACAATCCGTGTTTGAACCTGAGTGTACAGCTTCTGGAGCGTACCGACCCACAAGGTGTCAAGATCACCGTTGACGGTAGTTCTGTGGTAGACATCTTCATGAGTCTGTCTCAGAAGTCTCTTGAAGCCGGTGTGGTCGTGGATCAGCTTGCTGTCCTCGATTCAGACGACTGGCTGACTGCAGTTGAGACCGGGACACTGATTGGTAAGGTTGTTCCGGTTTACTGCGGAGTCAGTACTAATGACAAGGGAGAGGAGTTTGATCGCTTCAATATCTCCACTCCCCGCAGCAATCGCAATCCAATTGCGAAACCTGCAACTGAGACTGACAAACTCAAGTTGCGGGCTATGTTTGGCCTGAAGCCCAAGGCGACTGCTCCTGCTCCTGAGCCAGTCGCGGACTTCTAAGGCGGTACTGTCCTTCGGGACAGACTGACACGAGACAGATGTGGTCTGGGTGTTGCCAAGCATCCGCACGCTCACGACGTGCCGTGTCGGTTTCTTTCTTTCTTTGTTCTATCGTAGGTCTAGTATGTCCCAGCCTAAATGCACTGGTCGAAATGTTGTCAAGGTTCTGCGTAAGTTTGCTGACTATCTCGATACTATTGAGTATGCTCAGAAAAAAGAAGCGGCAGAAGTCATGCAGGTCGCGTTGGATTCTTTGCTGGGAGAGGACTTCTTTGGCACAGAAGGTCAACTCGATCCCCGCGGCGATTGGCGGGACTAGGTTGGTCTAGGGCAGTGACCCCTTCCTCATTGGTCCTTTGTGTTCAATGATAGGCCCTGCCCGTTCTTATCTTCCAACGTGCGGTGTGGACAGTGACACATGGGTGTGCATACCAGGGTTAGTAAATGCAACTTGGGGCCTGTTAGTCGGTGCAATTCCGGCCACGTTGGACGTGCCTCCCCCAGTGGCGAAACGGTAAACGCAGCAGGATACAAACTGCCGTGAAATCAGATCAGACCGGTCAATAATCTGAGAGTAACTTGTTGGTTCAAATCCAGCCTGAGGGGCCTGTGAGTTCTAACCTATAGGAGCAGCATGAACGCATTCATCACCGGCAGCTATGCCTACGGAGTTCCTCATAAGAACTCTGATATTGACCTTGTTGTCTGCCTTGATGGGATCGATGAAGATACCCTGTGGGACCACAGCGAGTCCGATAAGTCCTGTCGCTTTGGTAAGCTGAATCTGATATTGCTGTCTCCAGACAGGTTTGCTGAGTGGAAGCGGGTTAATGATGACCTGCTTAGTCGTGGTTACGATGTTGGTCGAGAAGAAGCTGTGGCAGCTTTCCAGTCTGCTGGTTTCTGTGCTGCTGACTACACAGGAGTGCAGTAATGCCAAAAGACTACAATGACAAAACGAAACTAAACGCTACGACTAATCACCACTCTATCGGACTGCATTTCAGGGACTTTATTGTCTGCCTAGATGTGCAGTGCGGGGAGAGTGATGATGCTCTGGTAAAGCGAATAGTGAAGTACCTGAAGACCACACTTGCGTCTGAGGGTAAGAAGTCTCTTGATGTGATGGATAAGTACAAAGAGGATGCTGATGTTGACGGTTGAAGTTGCAGAACTACTTCTGAGTACCTTTCGTGGCCGTCACAACCATATTGCATACCAGCCAGCAGGCCAGACATTCAGACCTCTTAAACTCAATGGTCCTGTACCTGTTGACAAGTTCATCGAAAGGCACACAAATGGGAACTGCTGTGGCTTCTATTTGTTGACCGAACAGTCCAAGGTCAATTGCATAGCGATCGATGTTGACAACCACGGGTCGAACAGACCCGAGGCGATCCAGGAAGGCCAGAAGTTTCAGCAGTTCTTGCTAGAGTCTGGCTTTCCTTCTTATCTTGAACGATCCTGGTCAGGTACTGGAGTGCATGTCTGGGTCTTCTTCGATGAACCGATTGATGGCACGGAAGCCCGCATCTTTGCAACAGGGGCAGTCAATGACTTTGAACTTGAAGCCATTGAAATCTATCCCCGTCAGGCGAAGTTGACCACAGAGAAGCCCTTGGGTAACTTGATTCGTTATCCTTTGGCTGGCAAGTCTGTGTTCTTGAATCCAGACTTGACTGAAGCAGAGCCTATTGCCTTCATGAAAGGCATCCAGAAGGTCACCAAGGCTCAACTGGAAGCTAAGTGTTGGTGGGATACAGCCGAGCAGTCTGAACGCTCTATGGGTGATGTAGGAGCCTATGAGACGACAGGGATGCCTGCTCGTGTGCTTGCTCTCATGGAGGCACCTGAAGGTGAGCTACTGCTGAAGCGGTGGATGGGTGATGTGTCGGGGATGTCAGGTCAGAGAAGTCGATCAGACATCTGCTTTGCTCTATGCACTGAGATGATCCGGAACTATGTGCCCACTCCAGAAGTGGAAGCAGCTTTGCGGTACTGGTGTGCTCAGAACTCTTATGAGAAGGGTCTGACTAGACCACAATGGATTTCAGATACTGTTCGCTATGCTTACGGCAATCTGAAACCTCAGGGACGCAAGGACGCAGTCACCAGCGATCGATTGGGAGTACTTCTGCACTCAGCTATTGAATCTGTGGTCAGTGGAGAGGACAGATTGATTACCACCGGTATCGCTGGATTGAATGCATCATTAGGTGGTGGTCTTGATCGTGGTGAGTTGGTTGTTGTTGCTGGTCGTCCTAGTCAGGGTAAGACGATGACTGCATGGCATGTACTCGACTCTGCAGCTAAGCAGGGTACGACATGTGCCTTCATCAGTCTGGAGATGACGGAATCACAAATAATGGTCCGCCATCTGCAGCGTCTCACAGACATCCCAAAAACTGAGTGGAGAAACCCAGATGTTGCTAAACAACTTCACGAGATCGCTGATGCAGACATCGCAAGCAAAGCACCAATCTACTTCAGTCGCGGTGGCAACCAGACGCTAACTGATGTGGTCCGTGAGATTCGGCACTACGCTGAGAAAGGTGCTACACTGATTGCAGTTGATTATATCGAGCTTATCCTTGGGAAAGGTTCGGACTTTGACCGTGTCAGTGAGTCTATCAAGGTTCTAGCTCAGTTGGCAAAAGAACTCGATGTTGCTCTTGTTGTTCTGGCCCAACTTCGGAGACAAGACCCACGAATTCGTGGTGTAGTGATACCTCAGATGGGCGATCTAAGAACGTCAGGGATGATTGAGCAGTCGGCTGATGTGATTGTTGCTTGTGTTTGGCCTAGTCAGGTCGATCCCGACAACTACAGCAAGGATGTTTACAATCTGATCTGCTTAAAGAACCGGAATAGGGGTATTTTGAACCAGCAGGTTCCTGTTAAGTTCGTTCCAGAGCGTCAGACCTTAGTGGGGTAAACAATGACCACAATCAAGCAAATGATGTCCTCAACGCCTAGCGGTTCTACCGCTGGAGAACTCAATAACACAGATGTGCTCCGCTCGTTGCGGGTGGGGCTGACTGTGTTGGCAGCACAGGCTGGAGTATTTATTCTTCAGCATGTAGCACAAATGGATTTTGGTGATCGGACAGTGTTTGTAGTTGCAGCAGCAACTATGGGGGCCGAAATCCTGCGAAGAAAGTTCATTAACAACAAAGGAGATGTAAGTGGAAACTGAAGACTTTTCAATCGAGAGTGATAGTGTCGTTAAGCCGTCGGTGGAGCAGCGGGTAGCTGCTCGTGCAGTAGCTGATGGCAAGGTTGGACTTGATACTGTCACAGTGCTCAAAATTGTACAGTTGGTCCTTCCTATCCTGATTAAGTGCTTTACCGGTGATGACCAGCCTGATCCTGGTCAGGTTCGTGCATCCGTTGCTGACCAGAACGAACGTCAACCACGTCGTCTGCGTCGTCGAATGACAGCTCGGATCATGCGTGAAGATCGGTCCCTGTCTCGTGACCAAGCAGAAGCACTAGCCAATTCGGTGATCGATGAATCTTTGGAACAAGATGACGATGCTGTCACGAGTTTCGTCAAACTCCACATCTAACCCTGAGGACATTATGACTCAAGAGGCTCCTAAGCCTGCAAGCGGTCCAGCCGACTGGTGGACCAAGATTCAAGCAATGAAGTGGCCTGTTGTGGTCATTGTTGCTCTTGTTGGGTTGTTCAATTCCAACTTGGCAAAAGACCTCAACTCGGTAATCAACAAGCCGGATGTTGTTGCTCCTGACGGATCGACTACGCCAGCACCGATCACTCAAGAGGAAATGGCTAACCTATTTGCCAAGACCCTTGAAACAGTACTGCCTAAGTTGCTGCCTAAGCCCAAGGATGAGAGTAAGCCATCGCCTGCTGTGGTCGTTAAAGACGAGACTAAGCCAGTTTCACCTGTGCCTGTAGCTCCAGATAAGGGTACTGGCGAACTTGCAATCAGTGTTACTGATGAGCAGGGTAAGCCCATTACTGGGTCAGTAGAAGCAGGGCAGATGTTTCGGGTAAGTCCTAAGAACGCCAAGGGCAAGGTAGCTTGGCAGGCATCAAAGAATGGTCCTGTGCATCTCCTGGCTAGTACAGATGGTACAGAGTATTTTGGTTACCTTGAAGACGGTCAGTGGATTGACTTCGCACTGACTGACTTTGAACAGCAGAAGCAGGTTACTCTGCGAATCACTTGTAACCAAGGACCACAGCCGCCTCCGGTTGTTGATGATAACAAACCGGCACCGGTCAAAGGTCCTGTATCCCTGTTCGTCCTGTATGACAAGAATATCTCAGCATCTGCTGCATCTATCCTGACTGCTACGGATGTATGGGATAGCTTTAAGAGCGACGGCAGTGAGTGGCGTTTCGTGAATGCTTTAGATGATACTGACCTGGCTAAGAAGGTTAAGGCGGACGGTGCAGGTACAGAGATTCCATCTCTGCTCCTGTATGAGAAAGCATCTATGAAATTCATTAAGGCTCAGCCACTCCCGTTAACCACAGAGGCTTTGATTTCTGTGGTCAAGAAACATACAGGGGGTTAGTATGGGTGCCAAGAAAGACCTGTCTGGTATGTGTTTTGGCAGGTTGAGTGTGGTGTCTGCGGTTCCTGGTTATGGGGCTAAATGGGAGTGCGTCTGCTCTTGCGGTGCCCTGTGTGTTGTTCGCTCAGTGTCGCTTCTTAAAGGCCATACACGATCCTGCGGATGCCTTGCACTAGACACCAGAACCAAACACGGCATGTGCTCTACCTTGACATATTGTAGTTGGCAGAGTATGCTTTACCGGTGCTTTAATCCGAAGCACGGTAGTTACAGCCGGTATGGTGGTGCTGGTATCACTGTCTGTGAAGACTGGTTGAAGTTTGAGAACTTCTACCGTGATATGGGCGACAGGCCTTCTAAGGACCACTCAATTGGTCGAAGAGACGGCACCTCTGGCTACTGCAAAGAGAATTGCAGATGGGAGACGCGGAAAGAGCAGTCTAACAACATTTCTTCGAATAGGCTACTTACACTTAATGGTGTGACTAGAACAACAGCAGAGTGGGCTGACGAACTTGGTGTAAAGGTTGGAACACTTCGGGCACGTCTTTGCAGAGGTTGGTCTGATTACCGAACGCTAACTGAGCCTGTTGTTGAACGGGTAAGGAGGAACTGTGTTTGAAGAATTCAGGATGGAAGACACTGGTCAGATTATTCGACCGGGGTCTTTGACACTCCCACCGAACTTCGTGTCCGCTTTCCCACCCCTTGAGGGTAACCCGGAGTATCCGATCTATGACGATAATGAGATACACATGCTTATCTCTAATCCGAATCGTCGGGATATTACCAAACTCCTTCCGTTTGCTGCCTACGGGAATAATCAAGGTTCCTTTAGTAGTTGCGGGGGCTGGGCTGCGGCAAACGCACTGACTGCGACAAGATGCCTTACAGGGGTTGCTGATGGTTTAGTTTTAAGCGGGGCATATGTGTACTCACTTACAAACGACAACCGAGATAACGGTTCTCAACTTGAGGACGGTCTAGTTGCTGTTGGTAAGTACGGTGCTCCATCACGGACCACAGTGCCTTACAACTATATCTTCCGCAGTCAGTACAATACCAAGGTTGCTGATGCAGAGGCTGCTAAAACTAAGGGACTGCAGGCATATCGGTGCAAGACTAAGCAGGCATGGCGGTCTGCTATCGCTGCTGGTTGGATGGGGATTGCCGCTATCCATGCGGATAGCCGAGTGATTAACTTCCGTGGCACAGGCATCATGCCTTTAGCTAACGGACCTGGTAATCATGCGGTCCTGATTTCTGACATGCGTATCTCGAAAGGCACGGAAGTCTTTCAGATGACGAACAGTTGGGGAATAAGTTGGGGTAATCAAGGACGGACATGGTTGGTCTGGGATCACTTTGCTCAGACCTTCAACAATCACGCTTTCTATGTCATTCCGGGGATTAGGGTGGTGAAATGATTAAGCATCTGCTAATCTTGCTGGCCTTATGTGGTCAGTGTTTTGCTCAGGACAAGATCGAAGAGTTCTCCGAACAGGTCGGTCCTGTACTGAAGGTTCGCGTGATGCAGCAAGGACGCTGCCCCAAAGGAATACCATGCACACCAGTGCAAATCTCTTGCGGGTCCTGCGTGCTTGTAGGTGCCAAAGCCACACCGAACGGTAACACAGACTACACAGCACTTAGTGCAGCCCATGTGGTCACTCAAGGTTCCACACAACTCACCAAGACGGAAAAGCAGTGGAACAGCTATCCAGCCGATCATTACCTTGAAATTCAGGCCGATGGTAAGTGGAAGCCCTGTCGGTTGAAGTATGTAAGTAAGTACTCAGACATCAGTCTGCTTACTTTCTCTTCTTCGGCTGACCTGCAATTGGTTTGTGTATCACAGACTGCCCCTAAAAAGGATGATGTGCTGCGTGTAGTTGGGTACAAGGCTTGCGACAAACTGACCACACTGCCCGCAGCCTCGCTCTGGACAGATGAGGGATCAGAGTCCCTGGACGCCTTCCATCGCGTCCCTGAAAGCGTTGCACCAGGGATGTCTGGCGGGGCTGTACTAGATGCTCAGGGCGATCTAGTAGGGATTGTTGTTGGCTTTCCTACAGTGAGTCAAGGGAGTGTTGGTGTCTTTACAGGCCACTTAGCTGTTAAGCGGTTTGTAGATTCTTCGATCGAGAAGTAGGTCTTAATTCAGGAGCAACTATGACAAGCAGCAGTGTTGAGTCTGTAATCAATGTGAATCGTCTTGAAGATGAGCTTGCCCGTCTTCGACTTGTCGTAGGTAGTCTACGTGAGGAACTCTGGCAGCAAGTCTGGTCGGGCCTGTACATGGACGCACAGAGATACAAGGATGAAACCGAAAAACTCACATACGGGGAACACAATGCCTCGTTATGATCTGACCGGCAAGGTCTTTACTCGGCTAGTTGTTGTCGGCTTTTCTCATAAAAGACCGGATAGGCATTCTTGTTGGGAGTGTCTCTGCTCCTGTGGTAAATCCGTGGTTGTTGCAGGCAACTGTCTAAAACGAGGCAGTACAAAGTCTTGTGGGTGTCTTAAAGCATCGCCCCGTAAGAGGTTGTTTATCGACGACCTGACTGGTAGGTGCTTCGGTCGACTGTCTGTTGTCGGTTTTTCACACTCAGGGAAAAACGGTCGTGCTTTTTGGAGGTGCTCCTGTTCTTGTGGCTCTGTTGTCTCTGTCAGCGGGACCAGTCTAAAAACCGGTGGCACTGTGTCATGCGGTTGCTCCAGCACAAAGCACGGCAAAGCGGGGACTCCGATATACGGGGTGTGGAACTCGATGATCCAACGATGCACCAATAGTAATAGAGATCGCTATAAAAACTATGGTGGTCGTGGTATTGTTGTCTGCGAAGAGTGGCTCTCTTTCGAGAACTTCTACAAGGACATGGGAGATAAGCCATCGTCTGACCATACACTAGATAGAATCGATGTAAACGGCAGCTATTGCAGAGAGAACTGTCGTTGGGCAACAAGCGAAGAGCAGAATAACAACAAGAGGACCAGTCGATTTGTTGCGTTTGATGGTCAAGTGCGGACAATTAAACAGTGGTCAGAGGCTCTTGGCATCTCTTATAACACACTACGAAGTAGACTCGATAGCGGCTGGGAAATCGAGCGTGCCCTCACACAACCCTCCAAGAGGAACACATGAGAACAGACTGTAGCCTTAAACCCTCTCGTTGCCCTGAATGTGGGGCATCCGACATCGTTGACGAGTGTCGGTACTCCCGCTGTGGTCGTTGTTGTGATGGTGATTGCAGGTGTCGAATACCTGATGATCGCATTGCTCAGCGTCCTAAATAATCCGATTCACCCCACTGGACCATAACACCAAATGTCCCTTGATACGACAACTGCAGTTACAATTCTAACTACTTTACTGATTCCGGCTGTAACTTGGTTTTTCAGTCTCTGTGTGAGAGGATGGAGAGCCTTTACGATCCTCTCCTCCTTAGCCAGCCAGTTTGAAACTAATGGGGGCTCCAGTCTCAAAGATCGCGTTGAGGCGATCTATGATGCTGTGGATTACCTCATCGCTGTTAATCGAGTGTCGTCTAACCTTATTCCGTATGCCTTCTTTCGGGCAGACGCAGTGGGGAACGTGAACTGGGTTAATCGACAGTTTGTACATGAGACGGGGTTATCAGAGCAGGATGCTTTTGGCCTAGGTTGGCTAAATGCTGTAGCAGAAGCAGACCGTGCTAGAGTCAGGGCTGAGTGGTGTTCCGCTGTTGACGATCAGCGTGCTGTGAGGACTGCGTTCAAACTTGTGGACGGAAGATTGGCCTATATCGAGAGTATACCTACCATGTCCAAGAAATTTGGAATGACTGGACTGGTAGCTGCTCTTAGATTTGAGGAAGGGATTAAGAATGCCTGACATTACTGCTGAGATCGTATCGAACAATGTTCTTCAGTATCTGCTCGATCAGATGCCTGATGATGCTGTTCTGAGCGATCCATCCAAGTTCGATCCTCAAGATGATGATAAGTCAGCATGGGCACAGGTATGGCTATCAAGCCTCAATCAGAATATCGGCTCTAATCCGCCTACGTTCGATTGTACCTTGATCGGTCAGGCATATGCTCGTGGTCAGGATAAACTCTATGAGCATCAAACACTGGCTTCTCAAATCTACTCAGTCTTTGACAGGCTGTCCTTGGCTCTGATGAACCTTGCAGGTGACACTGAGATTGGTCGTCTGACTGTTAGAAAGATCAGGACCCAGGACACCGGTCAGATCGGAGAAAACTATCAGCGGTGTACCTTGACGCTGGATTGCTTTGTTGAGGAATATGCCTGATGCCGTCGATTGCAGATGGTGGTCTACTTGAACTGATAGATGGTCAGTGGTCTGAGCCAAACAGGTCGTATACAGAAGGCACGACGCTCAGCAACGATGCTCAGGCACATCCAGAAGACTTCCAGATCGGCATGATGTCCTTTGTTGCTGTGATAGTTAATCGCACCAATAGAGCGATCGGATGGCTTATGCGGTGTAAGTGTGGTCGCTATGTTAGAGTGAATTTTAACTTCTACAAGGCAACCATACTCGGTAAGTTCAAACATTTCAGGATGCGAGAACTACCGTGGTCTTGTCGGCACTGCAATTACCACCCTGACCACGCGGCTAGGTACTATCCTTGGCCTGTCTTTTCTGCGGAGCCGCTGGACCTCACTCATGTTCCGGCTAGACAGGATTATCGAATCCTAGAAGACGACTTCAGGCTCTTTGCTGCTGTGGCTAACAGGACCACACATCCTAAAGAGTACCGAGTCTGGGAGGGTATCCTTGAGTTCGATGATACACATCCACCCTGGAGGAAGTCCTTCGGTAAGTTCTTGGAAGACGTAGGAGAGAGGCCTTCCAATGCCCATGTGCTGAAAACCAGAGACACTCGTAAGGGTTACATCCCTTCAAACACCTACTGGCATAAGCACAACTATGTGGTCGTCAGGGGCAAAGAGAGGCAGGACCACTTTGCAGCTTCTGAGTTGAAGGTTCCTACTGAGTACGTTACTGCCTGTCGCAGAGGTGGTCTAGTTGATGGTGAGACAATCAAGCAGTGGTACAACGCAGGCAATAAACCGCCTGTTAGGTACTACGATCTAGACTCCAATAGACCACCGCAGTTCTTGCTGGATTAAATGCGAACACCCCACTTACCGTAATTGGTAAGTGGGGTGTTTTTGCGTTTACAGTCTTTCCCTTTTAGCGAAAGTCAGCGGTATCACCCTCTTTGCACGGCAGCCAGACAAACTCACAACTTCCCGTCTTGGGATTTACTCGCCACTCTGCAACGCCCGCATCAACAGCTTCTAGATGATTTCCCCAGATAGCAACGCCCAGTCCAGCACTGAAAGCTGCTAACCCAACAATGCAAACGAGAACAATACACTCGCCTTTTTCGATCATCATCTTTTCTCCCGGATCATCTTGCGGCGTCGCTGCTCGCAGGTCATCCAAAATTCGGTTCTATGACAAAAATTGGTTCTATGAATCTTCGCAACTGTGGCGAGGATGCAGCGGGCAAGAGAGTCCACCACAGAATCATCAATGTCGTCATAGTTCATAGCCCTTTTCGCAGCCGCAATCAGTTCCTTGCTGTTCACTTCACTTCTCCCAGTTCGGCCACGATGTCTACTGGTGTGATCTGCTTTGACGGGTGCCAGCCCTTTGAAACCTGCGCCGCGTCGAGTCGCCAGAAACAGCCAGACAGGTCTTTCCAAAACACGCCGGTGTAACCACAACACTCAAAGCACCGCCCATCCGGAATCGTGTCGATCGTCCACGTCTGGGGAATCGGACGCGGGCGGCAGACTGGGCACTTCACGCCTACTGACTGTCCATGATCGAGCGAGTCAACATGACGCCAGCGTGATCCGTTCCAGAATTCATCGCCTGCTTGAATCTCCGCACCGACTCTCAGAACTACCAGTTCCGTTTCCACCGGAATCGGCTCTTTCCGGAACTGCCACGCGACCGGCTTTGCATCTGCATCGCAGTTTGCATCCTTGTCTACTTCCATACTGACTGACGTACTCGCCACTCCCTTCGCACTTGGGACATCGCTCGCATCGCTCTTGCATGGCACTTCCTTCCGGATGATGTAGCCTCCTCCCTTCAGACCATTAATCGCCTCCGATGCCTTGGCTCCGAATCTGGTGTTATGTAAACGCTCACCGCGTTTGATTGCATGGCCTCCGGCGTTGTGAGTCCATCGATCTCCATCCTGCACAACCTCGTCCCACTCCAGGCACCTCCAGCCATCGGGCGGGATGTAGTCGGCGGGGATGCGGTAGACACGCTCCCTGCTGATAGGTGCGAGTACGGGCACGGCTTCCCATGTGAATCCACCACCAGACACTTTGCAAAGCATCTCCATCCCCTCCGGCCTGGTGTCCCCCACCGCCGGAACCCACGGATGACGCCACTGCCCGTCCTCGTACTTTCGCGGGACTCCAATTTGAGCCATCATTCACCTTTCTCTGTGTCGTGTGGTCAGAATACTACCGCCAACATGACAGCAGTATTCGGCAGAATGCATTGATTTCTCTGTGGTCAGACAGTGACACCTAGAAATGACCAGAAAACACCTTCCAAAATGCGTTTTAAGGCCCCTAGCATCGCTCAGGAAGCCCTGGAATGGGTCAACATGACCCAAAGTATGTCCAGATAATCCGGAGGTCACAGAAGCGATCCTAGAGCGTTACAGCTACAGTTTGCTGGTCAGATCAAAGAGCACTTCTGGCTCGCACTTTTCCATGTAGTCCATTGACCTGACATAGATGGTGTCCACAGAAAACTCAATGACCTGCAGGCAGCCAAAAGCGCTGACAAGTAGCCAGTAGATTTCACCGGCATGGTCAATCTGGGCAAGAATCTTCATGGGAGTTTCTCCTCAAAACGCAGGTTCAATGGACACAGTTGCTTCTGGATATCGTTCACGCTCGAACTTTGCCCTATCCAGAGCATCTTTGTAAGTCTGAACAGTGACTTCCTGTTTAGACCTGCCGAAATCGATGATTACTGTGAACATGGCCGGTCCTGTTGGATGATAGCAAGCAGTTTCTGACGGTCAGAAGAAACATTCCCGGCCTTGGCAGCACGACGGGCAGAAGACCTTGCCTCCCTGCTGTGGTCAGTAATGGCAATCTTCATCAACCGCTCATTGTCGCTGAGTTGCTCATTGCGGGCAACACCCATTGCCTTAAGAATCTTGGTATGATGTCGTGAAGCGAACTTGTTGCGTTTGACAGCAACAACACTGATACACTCACCATCGTGCAAGAGCCTGATTCCAACATTAGGCTCTTTCCATGTTTCAATCTTGTCCTGTGTCAGCAGGCGTTTCCGCCACTTTGCAACAATGTACCGCATCCGTGGCTCATTGCGAGTCATCTGGAGATGTGATTCGATCTGTGACCACAGGAGGGTATCCCCTCTCTGCATTCCTCTTGCCATTTGGTAGAGGCTTTCTACCTTGGCAGCAATCTCTGGATCGTGTTTGAACATGCTGTCTCCTTGTGTGAAATGAGCTTACGCTCCCTTGCCGGACCAAACCTCGCCGCACCGCGCCTCGCCGTGCCAAGCCAAGCCTGACCTTACCGCAACACTATTTGACTTCGGTCAGCGATGCCTCAAATTGTCCGTATGGTCCTGGTGTCTTACAACCAGGTCGCCAATCGCACAGACCAGCACGACCGGCCAACTGGAACAACTGCTCCAGAATTGGCTGTGTGATTTCTTCCTTCAACACCATGATCGTACCGGTGACTGACCACGAATCGAACTTAGGCCGCACCCGGATGTGCTTTGATGTCCCCACCCGAGCACGCTTCTTGAACAACGTGAAGCCCATCGACTCAACCTTCTGGATGTGGGTCTGCCAAGGCTCATCTCGGAAGGCTTGAATCTGGTCGTAGCTGACAGCCTTTCCGGCGTTGTAGAAATTGCAGCACTCACCCTCAATCAGCAGACCGCTTTGAGACACTTCCTTGAAGGTCTTCTGCTTCTTGAGAATCAGCTGGGCACCGGCTGTTCGCAGGGCTGCCATGATGTTTTCGCTGGGCATGACCACACACCCCTTGTGGTGGTATAGGTAGGTCTGCCATGTCCATGCTGGTGAGCGATCATCACCAGCCTTACTGATGTTCTTGTTTCTTGGATTCTTCCGCCATGCCTCCAATTCATCTGCACCATCGATATCATCGGCGTGCATGAGCAGAGGCATGAAGCCTGTGAGAACGAAGTCGAATTTTCGCATTGTCATCTCTCCTGTGAATGGTCGTTAGACCCCTTACCCGGCCAGACCTTAGCCAGCCTCACCAAACCTTGCCACGCCAGACCCTACCGGACCAAGCCGCTGGCAACCATCCGAACATCGGACAGCATTTCCCCGAGAGGATTCGCGAACCTCTGTCAACGAATTATGAGTTCGCTGCTCTAACCGATTGAGCTACAGGGAAGCGTACTCATTGACTCACCAATGCCCTCTCGCAAATCCTGTGAACTGTTCCCTTATGCCAGTCACCAGAGACCGGCTTATCCTTGTGCTGCTTGCCGCTGTTAGGGGCAGGAATGTTCTGAGAGTTTAACCAGTCGGCAATCTTCTGGAAAGACCACTGCTGTCGTCTTTTCTCCAGAATCTGCTTCAGTACTCTCTGCTCTGCTGGTATTGCTTCCAGTTCCTTACCAGAGGCACCGGCATACCCATACAGCCTACGGCAGTAGGTCATGCCTGATTCCTTCCTGTGCCTAAGTCCTGCCCTTGTACGCTCGATCAAGGTTGATCGTTCAAGTTCAGAAAACACACCAGTCAACTGAGCGAAGGCAGTCCCCATTGCTGTTGATGTGTCGAGTTTATCGACCACAGCATGGAGCTTGTGTGTCTTGAAGTAGGTGTCCAGAAGGGTAAGTAAGTCCTTGAGCGATCTACTCAGCCGGTCAGCCTTGTACACCACGAGTCCTGAGCAGTCCGTGCCTAGTCTGGCAAGTGCTGCCTGCAACTGTGGTCTATCAACGGTCGATGCTGACTGAGACTCTACGTACTCCCCAACGATTGTCAGGTTGTTGTACTCGCAGTAGCGTTTGATTGCTGCCTGCTGAGTATCGATAGAGTCTTGCTTGTCAGTTGAGACACGCATGTAGGCAATGACAGTGTTCATCAGTCGATCCTTGTTAGGGGCAGAATACGCCACCCTAGCGATGTCAGGAAGTTGGCAGTGTAGGTTACAACCCTGTACGACACTCTGGCAAGGTGGTCTTCTATTGCACCAGGGTAAGAGCCAACAGCGACTGTATTAGACACTGGGTCCATGGCCCCATACAGCGTATCGCCCTGACTCCCCGAAAATTTAAGCACAACAGGAATTTTCTCGGGCATTAGTCAATCCTTGTCAATTGGACAATTCGGAAGTTTCCTGGGTTGCTCACATATCCGTAGTAGTGCTCCCCCCACTTGAAACCATGGTAGCTCACTCCATTCCTTGCTATCAGCAGGACAGGTACACGATGTTCTGACATTTACTCGATCCTCTTGAGGCGTACGATTTTCCAAGATGCACCAGGAGCACACGACTCCCAGTAATGAGAAGAAAGCCGTTCTACTCCTTCAGATAGTACTCGGTCAAATTGCTTCGGAGACATGAAGTATGCCCACTGTCCGTTAGGTTTAATCAGTCCCCTGTATGAGATTGAACCGTTCGTCACGATGATAGGCTCTATGTGCATGACTTAACCCAAGAAGGTGCTGAAGTGCTGAGGAAACCTAGCGGGCAGCCACAAGGATGACTGCCTGCCCTTGCTGTCTTTTCGATATGCAGTCCAGCCTACAGCATGACTGTAATCGAACCAGATATTGTCTTTGCCATTGGTGAAGTTGAAGCCCTCCCTCCAATACCCCTTGGCGACAAGCCGATTAACTGACTCGTAGTTTTCTGGCATGTCCCACCAAAGATAGCGATACACCATGGGATGAGGGCTGATGCTGCCCCGCTCCTTGTTAAGCAACTTCTGAAAATCGTCCAGAAACTGCTGATTCAGAGATGCACTGACATCTGTGGTCCGTGCAGAACGGACCACACAGATCGCCGCAGCGACAAGAAGCGGAACAGCAACAGTAAGCATGACGAACCTTTCGACTACTGACCTAAGTCGGATGATGGGATGGGGGTAGAGTAGCCTCTGCTGGCGTACATCTCTGCACGCTTCTGATAGAGTTTCTCTATCATATCGACGAAGACCGGATCGTCATCGTAGCCTTCACGTTCAGCCTTGGAAATGAGACGACTGATCTTGCGACCGAGTTTGTCCTCTGAGAAGAACTCAAACATCAGAATCTCCTTGAGCATCGAGAGACTCAGCGGAATCACTGAGGGCCTTTTCAGCAATTTCTTTCAAGGCTTCGATATCCAGCCCTGAGCGGGGTTTGCGTGGCGGTGCCGGCCACTTCTTGAGAGGCACACCTGCCTTACGCAGCTTACTTGCCCGTGCATTTGTAGCTGCTGGGTTGTAGCCCAGATCAACAAAGTAATCTGGACCCTTTTCCTGCCACTTAGCGACAAACTGGGCAGCAGGAATTTGTGGAAGACGATCAGCCATTTGAGTTCTCCTTGAAGGTGAGGTTGATGGACGGTCCGTTGTAGATGTTGTGTGTGCTCCAGGTCAAGATAGCTTCACGACTTTCCCCATTGGTCAGGCGATCGCACCAGATGCGTGCTCTGTTCGCCGCACTATGCCCCTGTTCCCAGTATGCACAATGATGACCATCTGGTGCAATCTTCCTGATGATTACTGGTATCTCAGGAATCAGGATGTATTGCTGCATAGTTCACCCTACCACTGTGGTTTGTGGTGCTGTACTTACTGAACCACCAGAGTTCAGCACATGCGGAGGAATCTGTGCAGGAATGAATCGATAGGTCATGGATTCCCAGTCGATCTCATACACGTCTATCAGATTATACACCCGCACACAAGATTCGCAATAGGTCTGCTCAGTAAGCTGACTGTTGCAGCAGCGGCAAGGGTTGACATAATCAGAGCACGCAATGCAATACCCCTGACGGGTGCTGGACATCGCATCATCAACAAATCTGTTGTAGCAGCGATTGCAGGTATGTGTGTGCGACGGTAGGCAGTCAGGACATACCTGAACAATACCGTCAGCAGATCGAGCGGTGTCTGCCTCATCTTCTGGAAAATGCTCGCAACAGCAATGACATTGAATCAGAGGCTTGATAGGCTTGTGCCAACTCACATAGAGTTCTGTGCCTGCCAATTTCTCTGCGGTTACAGGGTCAGCAATCACGTAGCACTTATCGCTATTGATGAAGTACTCGTCCCTGTCCGGATACAGGCTTGCCTGTGAGTACGACAGTCCCCAAGCCGTCGAGAGATTGCGTGAGAAGTTAGCCAAGTCCGTTTTTCCGTAGGCATTGAACAAGACATAGCAACTATGCTCCTTATCCCAGACGATCCAGCAGCGGCTGGTGGGTGTATACCCATCAAACTGCCGAATAGCCCAGCCACCCTCTTTCACGAAACCTTCCCGCAGACCTTTGCGACCTTCTCCCCACCAGCAGGAGTCGTGATGGCAGTAGTCCCTGGCCTCAGAGCCTTCCGTATACTCCTGGTCGAACGCCAAGTAGATATCCGCAGAGTCTTTGGATACGTGGTCAGAAACCAAGTTACCGATAGTCTGGAGATGTGAAGCACTGAGCTTCACTCCGTGTCGTTTGAACAGCCACTTAGCAACCCGCTTCGGGAATGTTCCAACATAGTCGCCTTTCCCAGTGACCAGCCAGTCAGACCCGATATACTGCTCGATGCTTTGCAGATAGGGCATGCCTTTCACAGTAGAGCGGAATTCCAGCACATCAGCGAAAAATGACACCAGCTTATTGAGATAAGCCTTAGCATTCTCTTTGTATTGGCCCAAACAATGCCCGCTAGCGGGCATTAACCACAACCCAGAATAGAACCGCGAACTGCCTCGAACGCGATCAACAATATTTGTGATTGCCGTTGTGGACTGTGCAGCATCAATATCTGCTTTGTGCATTCCGATCCATACACCATAGGACTTAACCGTTTGGCGTAGATCGATCGTGCAATCATTCATGAAATTCAGATAGTCCTCAACAAGCCGTAAACCTGCTGAAGAGATGGTACCACCGGTAACCTTGTAGGGCCTTTTGTCGGTGTGGTAGCGGCTTGCATCGAAAACACTGGACACGATGACTCTCCATAAACTGGGAAGGTGTGGTTAGTTGATGTATTCTTCGGGGAAGTTGGCAGATCGGAGCAGCGAAAGAATCATCGCATCAATCTTACCGCATTCGGCACTTCCAGTTGGTCCATTGAGCAATGCCCGCAGTCCTTGGGCGATGTCCAGTACTGCAGGACCTAGCACGTAATCAGTGCCGACTTCAGAACCGAGTTCTGCCTTGTAGGCAGCACAGTATTGCGTCAATCCGGCCAACATGCTCAGGATTGACTGAGCACCAGGATGCAGTTTAGGCATTGTCTGAGGGATCATTGCAGACCTTTCTGAACATAGGTCTGAAGTTCATCGCGGGTACACCCCGCATAACCCCAGTCCTTGGTTGTCTTGTTGTATTCTCTGATTCCCAGTTCTGTATCACAATGATAGCAGTCTGGGAAAGCGTGTACGATGTTCGACCTGCCCCCGCTGACAGTGCCGTAAACTCTCTTGCCTGTCATGTGGTCGACATACAGCATTGACCAGTAAACATTGCCGTATGTATCACGACGGGAGTGGAAGATGTGGATTGTTGCTGGATAGACTGGATCAGTCATCATGGCCCCCTTCCTGCTTCTTCTGCTGCTCATCCCAGATTGCCTCTGACTCTTCATAGGAAGTGTGACAGCCGTGACACCGTGCGTTATCGTAGTGGTTGAGGTCGTAACAGGCCGCACAACACCAGTCATCGTAGATAGTGGCTGTACGGGCTTCCCAGCAGGTATGACAGCACGACCAATCAGCCATGTTCATGTCATGACATACTTCACACTTCCACCGAGCGTTACGCTCAGCTTCAGCAACAGAGTCAGTAACACGACTGAGGACATCGTCATATTTGCTGGTGTAGATGTCATCCCAGCCGGTGTAATAGCTTCCGTAGCCATACGACCTACGCTTAGGTCGAGCGGGGACAGGGATGTGTGTATCCTTGTGTTCGTTGAAGAACTGAGCGAACTTCAAGGCCTGAAAGTACGTTTCCTGTAGCTTGGCATGGCAGTTGTCTGAGTGTTCGTTGTAATAGCCTGTGCCTACGTTCCAGCCACTGCAACCGAGATGCTCAAGCGAACAGATGTCACTGAATGATCCCCACCCTGTGGTCAGATCGTGTGCCTCCAATCGTGCTCGATTCTCGTCTGAGTCGTAACCGTAAAGCACGGTATCCGTGCCCCGACGATCAAACTGGTACATCCAGTTGAATTTCTTGTCAGTGTTGAAATCCTTGGCGGTAGAGCGACCACATTCCTCAGAATCAGTCAACAGGATATCGGTCTGCACTCCAAAGTGCGGCAGCAGGTCCAGCAGCACCCAGATACCCAGCCGGTCATCTAGCTGCGGGCACCAGATTTCTTTCTTCTCTTTGACGATCTTCGGCTTGCTCCAGAACTTCACATGGTCCATGTGAGCTACACCGATGACTGGACAACCCCGATCCAGGTGCATTACCGGACCGTCTTTTGTGTGTGCGATGTTCGCTCCGAGTGCAGTGAACTCTGCAACATAATCATCGATCGACATGGTACATCTCTTGATGAGACGCTCCAGCATGTCCCTGGAAAGCCTGTGTTCCGTCGTGGTCGTGGTCATCTTGTCACCTTGTTGTTGGTTGTCAGTGTCTGCCATAGTATCGCTTTTTTCTGGCCTTGGTGTAGAACTTTCTGACCAGATTTATTAGGAGTGGGAAGGAACAGGCTCAACGCGATATGGCTGGTACTTAGGCGTTGTTCGAGAGTTAGGGGATGTGGTGTCGTTTGATTCCCTTGGCTTTGTTGATTGCCGCTTCCATCCGAACGAAAATCGGCTTCACTGCCTTGAGTGGCATACGATCCCCTCGGTATGCCCCAAGCTCCATCGCAGCTTCCAATGCTTCCAGCAAGTCAGGGGCGGCAGCAATTAGACGGGCATCGGCAAGACATTCGGTGTTGTCTTCCTCATCCTGAAAACGTCGTCCATCTCCCCCGATTACTTCGGCGATTTTCGTCTGTCCATCCGCAGTGTTGATTTCATCTCCAGAGATGACCCACGGTCCCGGTGTGTGCTTGCTCATGATTCTGTTTCCTGTGGTGTTCTGTTGAATCTTTTCCGCATGCGTCTGCGGAACCCGAACAAAGTGGAGTGTGGGATGCGTGTGTCCTCTAAGGACATCGTGGAGTTTGCATACTCCTGCAACCGAAGATACAAACTCCGATCCCCTTCCGGTAGTGCGTCTGGGTCAATTTCAGGGAGTTTTGCAGGTTCCCTGCCATGATGCGGGGTCCGGGACCACTTTTCCAAACGTCTCTGCTCATTCCTTGCATCTCGCAAGTAGTCCCGGAAAAGCCCCATCATTATCACCTTGAGCAGACCGGGATCGATCCTGTCCAGCCTTTCACGGGCAAACCAGACCCTGGACCAAGTATCGGACACCATGCGGTCTGGGTCAGTCCTGTACAATTTACAGGCGTAACTGGTGACCCACTTGGAATAGGCCTTGTAGGCAGTTTCGAGGGTTGTGTGGTCGATCATTGTCAACTCCTTGGCAGGTAGGCTTGTGAGTCAGTTAACGGGAGTGTATGGATACTCTGGGGAACCATAGTAGCCATCTGCCAGGCTGATTTTTACCCAGCCCGGAGCGTTGTCATCGATCCACAGTGGTGGGTCGTAGCTGCTGTCGGTTGTGGTCACATACAACTTATTGAGCGTAGCTAACCCATCAGCTATCGCACTGCATTGCCAGTGTTCCTCTAATTCGGAACTACACCATTTGTCTCGCTGTCCTCGCTTGAGGACGAATTGGACAATTCCGGCTGAAGTAGTGAATTGGTAAACTCCGGGGACGATTGCAGACATGGTCTAACCTTTCGATTGTGACGAGGGATGTGGAGACTATCGGCGAACAATCGCACGATAGAGTGAGGGAATGGCGAATGCCAGCCAACAAAGGGCAGGCGATAAGCCGATGATGGCAATCAAGATGGTGATTTTGGTTGTGGCGTTCATGGTTGAATCTTTTGGGGAGAGTGATGGCAGCCGGGGGAGTGTGAGGGAGGGAATTAGACGGGAGTGTATGGATACTCTGGGGAACCATTAGACGATGGGGCCGAATGATAGTACGGGGGGTATCAAACCTTTGCGGGAGGGTTAATAACCTCTTCCACTCTTTTGACAAACTGCCACCAATCATCAGCGGACAGTATAGGGGTCTTAGCTGTGTACCCATCATCCCAATGGATACAGATATAGCGCCCTGATCGTGTTGTCACTGTTCCGGTCACCTGTTGATTTTGGCGGACCCATTGGACACGGTCCCCCCGAGTCAATGACTGCAATTCGCTGGCTGTCATGTTGCATTCCTAGTCGGTTGTCGGATTGTCAAACTCTGCCCTAATATCGCTTTTTCGACCTATCGCTGTAGACGATTCGGGGAACTTTTCCAAGATTGTCAAAAACGCCTCTAACGCGATAGGATCGCTTTAGAAGCCCTCTGATTCCAGGGTAATGGTAAAGTACGTCCAAGGGGGTTTGCGGGCTTCCTGGGGCATTCTGTGCGATTTGGTGACGTTTTGGAGGGTATCTGTAAAGCAAAAAAGCCCCTCAAATGTCCAAGGACACGAGGGGCAGGGAACGGTAGGGAAATGAGTAGACTGCAGCCTATCGAACTAGACAATCCCGAAGTTGGCGGAACAGTTGGCGACAGCGATATTGTCCCCCATACTTACCCCAAAGGGATTCACAAGTATTGCCAGCAAGTAAATCACCGGCAAGAGATTGCAAATCGGGAGGCAGCTCATCCAAGTTTATTGGATCGACAGCAGCGGGACCACATGCGGCATCTACTGCTGTGTCCCTTCGCAATTGTTCAGAGCGTTTGAACCGAGTGGCCTTGCGGACAGCATTCACGGCGCACAATCTGGCAAGGTACAAGAGAACCCTGAAGGGTTCCCGTTCTCCACAATCCCCATCGGGGAATCTTTTCCAGTATTTCACGAATGCCGATTGTGCGATATCTTCAGAATCAAGCATCGGATATCTACGGGCAATGAATGCAGACACGGGAGCGAAACAATCGCGGTAGAGTGCGGTTAGTGTGGGCATGCTCTTTCCTTAAGGGAAAAGGGACGGGAAGGGAGGGAACAGGGGGGATTAGAATCCGGACAGGCAAAGATCGATTGCAAGAATTGCCAATGGTGAATTGACAATCCGTCCGTGATTCGGTTTGTGCCATTCGTCGATAGCAGATTCTACTGGCCGAACCTGCAACGGAGCGCCATCACAGAAATCCCGGAAACCGATTCCAGGATGTTCGGCAGTATGGCAGATGAAATCTGGAGAGATAAACGTAGGGCACACAATTCCGCTGGCGTCAACGTCCGCTTCAATCGGTAACGGGATATCCTCGCAATTGGGGCAGGTATCTTCCCCTGTTTCATGCCATTCGTCACAGTGTGGACACTGAGATACTTCAGACTGGCAATTGTCACAGAAGCAGTTCCCCTCCTGTGTGGTCACATAATCGTCCCCGTATCTCCCCCCAGCAATACGATTTTCGCAATGGTGGCATGTTTCACCGGTGGAACAATCGTCACAGCAAAGATACCCAGAACAATCTTCGCCTACGTCATCCTCAGAATACCATTCGTCACAATGGTAACATAGGTAGTATCCAGAACGATTGGCACAAGATTCACAGCAGTATGTATTCCCGTCAACGGTTACCATATCGTCGGAACCTTCCCAGCATTCTCCCCCGCAACGGTCGCAACTTGACCAGGGGATGCAATCGCAGCAATACGGACCATGCCCGTTTTCTGACCAGTGGAGTTCTTCTTCATTGCATGTTCCTCCGCAGTTTCGGCATGCTTGCCCGCATTCACACTGCAGAGTCACGCGAGAAACAGACAGGGAGACAGGGGATAGTAGATACCCATCATGCCCGTTTATATACATCCTGTCCGATACGTTCCTCAGGCTGATTTCCTTCGACTCCATGCCCCAAATTTTCGCCAGCGTTTCGGCCCATTGATTCAGCCTCCAATCCCCGTATGCGTTGAAAATGACGTGACAATCGTGCCCTTGAACAGTGTGAGGAATGATAAAAATCCTGGAAATAGGTTTATCGTCCTGCCACAATCGGGCAGCATATCCACCATTTTCGGCGAATGCTTTCCTACCGGCAGAATAACCTTCCCACCAGCAGGAACCAGAATTGCAGTAGTCCCTGGCCTTACCGTCAGCGAATCCCTGATCGAAACTGATGCGGGGATTTTTGTCTGTCGATCGGTATTGGTCGACAAGATTGTTGAGGGATTCAATCAGGGTATCGGGGAGAAAACTGCCGGATACGCGCTTTACCTCTTTGGAGACACGCTTACCGATCGATCCCGCCTTATTTTTGATATCCGTACCGATAGCGTCCCAATTGAGGGTGGCGGTATCAAAGCGGGGATTCTGCCATGCGTGCAAGTCGGCGGCCTTTCTTACTACTATTTTCGCTCTTGCTTTGATGTTTTCCCTACGCTTGTCGGCGGTATCCCCATACAGTCCGTCAAACGTCCAATTGCCCCCCATTGCCTGTGTGTAATAATCAGGTTCAGCGGGGGGATACTGTATATATCCGTTTTCAACCCAAAACCGAATATTGCTGTTCGCGATTAAATCTCCGAATACCCTATCCAAAGTTAGATCAGTGGGAGGCGGTGTGGTCGATATTGGACCACACCAGCGAGCAAGATGGCTGCTGATTTCTTCCATGCCGTCATCGGTTATTTCTGGCAGGTCCGAAAACTGATATTCCCTGATTTCTTCGTGGTATTCAACAGGGACAGGGAGGGTGATGCATTTTTGGCACATGGTGAGGTTCCTTTTGAGTGGTGAAGGGAGAGTCAGTTAATCTCTCAAGTGAGAACAGGGACAGGAATTGGGATTGTGCGGCTTACGTCGACACAATCGACAGATACAAGCGCATATCGGACCACATGCGGCAAGGATTGCCAGCATGGCTTCCAGGATTCCGAAGCAAAGGCAGCAGAGCATGGTCTGGTTCCCTCTGATTATCTGGTGCGGATTACACGAACGCAGTGTGTACTGTCGGTTAGTTCATCGCCTAGTTCGGCGTACGTTACCCACTCTTGGACTGGAGCGTCATCCGTGTCGCGAATGTTTCGCCAATTCTGAAGTAGGTCACATTCCAGGATCGTTCCTGCGAATTCTCGCACGGATCGATCAAGCACATAATATCGTTTGCCGTTGTCCATTTGTCTACTCCCTTCGGGGCCGCTAGTGGCTGAGTCGCCCATCGACTCAACACCACAACCAACTACAATAAGGTATCGACCACAGAAGCGGAAAGGAATATCAGTATCGGAAAAATCCAGGAGGATTTTCGATTTTCTTAAACCGTTACCTTGGAAGTGGTTTCTGGTATGGGGGAAATTCCGACCCTGCCATTTTGGCAGATGACCTATCCTGTCAATATGGCGGGAAGCCTGGATTCTCGCTTGCTCGCCGACTTGGAATGAGGTCAACCGCTCGCCGATCTTGGCTTTGCCGATGGTCGAACTAGGCCGAACTAACTGACTGATACCGTCTCCCAAGGAACGATGCGTGACGCCTGGGGAGCGTAAATCGTTGCTGCACCCGGCTTTCCGCTTGATTTCCCCCTCCCCCCGTAGGGCCGGACCGAACATCACACATACATCATCTATCATCACCCACCACCATCTATCACCACCACCCACCACCAATAACCCTACCTTATCTGACCACCTGGCTTAGATAGTACCTGGCTTACCATTACTCATATTTAGCTACTCCTATTACTTAGATTTGATAGGTATATGGGTAATCACTGTGGTCCATATATGCAAGGTAGAGTGTACTTAGTAGGTGTATTACTACACTAATACACTATATCGATATGTCGGAACATTCCGACATATCTGCAAATAGGACCCGATTTTACCTTGTGGTCCATATGGGCATTTCCAATATCAAATTGTACTGCAAACAGGCCTTTAAAATGCTCTGTAGTCGCACAGAATGGCCCTAGGAGGCATTTGGATTGCCAACTTGACCTATGGGTCATCCTGGAAAATGGAGGTCTCAAAATCGATCCTATGCGATTATAGACTATTTTGGACAATCTCTGGAAAGTGGTCCAGAAAGGCTGGAACTATCAGGACTGGTCTGCGGTCTATTGGTGTTGTGGTTGGACTGAACAGGTGATGTCGCCTGTACTGACCACAGGAAGTTCAATGGTGCTCCGATGCCGGATGTTTCTGACCGTTACATTGAGAATAAGCCTGACTTTGCAAGGCTGCACGAATTGATGCTCCACTTGCACGCTATTATGAGTGATGTGGAAGACCTTGGGAATCTCTCCCCAACTGCTCCAAAACAGGATGCAGTATCGCATATTGCAGAGATCATTGACACCTCAATCAATGGCCTGCGTAAATTCGCTGACTCAATCTTGTTTAAATAGCCGCAAAGCACCAGTTCTAACCTCTGTGGTCTACTGACCACACACTCACAGGGAACCGTAATGTCTAACACAGTTGATCGCTCGATCTATCAGACCCCACTGGTACAGCAGGCAGTACTGCTTGCTAATGATGCCACGTATCTCATGATGGCTAATAGCATGCTGTCTGGAAGAACTACTAAGGAAGCAGTTGCTGTGGTGGTCATAGCTGCTCAACTTCTTCTGGATGCCTGTAAGGCTGCGGCTGCTGACATGAACATCGACATTTCCGATATCACAGGAGGCAACTGATGGTAGTTCTGACAGTACAAGTACGATTTGATCCACGAGCAGAACAGATTGCTATCAAACTGACAGAACTGATCGAAGTGGAAGCACTAAAACAGTCTAAAGACACAGTTGACCGGCAACATCTTGCTGTTGAGGTGTACGAAGTACTTCACTTTGCGTACCTGGCAGCTAAACACAACAAAGGAGGCGATCAATGAAATTCTGGACTCCTGTGGTCAGTAAACGGCAACCAAAACAATACAAGACACTGGCAGATGTGCCGGAAGGTGTTGCATGCATTGTCGCATATGGAGATACTGAATGGCTTGTTAGACAAAGAAAGGGGGAAGATGCGTACCGAGTCGAAAGCAGCATCCCTAAAGACCGGACAGGGGATGCGTACAGGTACACATTCGTCCGTGCCCTAGGCCCTCTGCCAGAGCCAAGGATCACTATCAAGGACCTGCCGGATGGCAGGTGCTTCCAAGTGAACAGTGTTCCGGGAACTATCTTCTGGAAGCACGGTACTTATATTTTATCTCAAGCCAGTGACGGGACTTTCGGAACGTCTCTAACAGTTTACCGCAACCATCCAGATAGCATCCTCGACATCGAAATGCAGTTACAGGACTTCCCTGTAACTCAGTCCAACTAGACCACAGGAGTAACCGTGTCCCAGAGTGTCAATCTAGGCGACAAGCCTTCTCAGCCAAACCTACGGGATGCTTTGCACATTGCAGTCATCTCATTGCCTGCCGGTGAGTTTATCGATCCGGGAGTGCCGGTGCGAGTCTATAACGGCACTGTGGTCACTTGCGATCGAGCAGATTGTATCGGGGTGAGTGATCCATTCATGAACTACGCCAGTAAAGGCAACCTTGTTTGGGTGTGCCTGAATCCCAACACAGTTACCGCTGTGCATCATGTACGGGAGCATCCGGCGTTCACAGATGAAGCCTTAGCACCGAAGCCGAAACCTACCAAGGCAGAATCCGAGGCTTGGCTACGGGATTTTTGTGCAAAGGCAGACTGCCCTGGCTATGACATTGTCATTGCAGCCGCAACGGGTAAGCACATCGAACCGGCTGACGAGGACTACTATCCAGAGGCATACAGGATCGATGACGAGTATCTATACTTCAGAGGTCGAGATGCTCACGGCTCAATTCCATACGAAATGTGGGACCACATTGAGAATGCGACTGGGGAGAAGTGTATCTGGCGACCGAAGTACTTTTCTTGTTCTTGCTAAGGAGTCCCAATGAACTGGTCTAAGATCACAGAAGCAATCAACGAGATTAACAGTCTCGAAGATAACATCCCTGAAATGGACATGAAGTACACGGAACTGGTCCGTGACTTTCTGTTCTTCATCATGGACATGGACTGGAACGGTGGCTATGAAGTCAGCAAGAAAGCTGAAGCCATCTACTATTGCCAGTTACCACAACCACAAGGAGAGTCAGATGAATAATCAAGAAGCGGAACTGATGAAGCTGTACCTGCAAGCGTACACCTTAGAGACACGCAGAAATCGGCAGTCCATCACTGATACTCTGAACTTTCTCACTGAGAGTTTTCCAGCCTTACCAGTAGATATTCAAGAAGTAATTCTTGAAATTCTAGATGAGTTTGCTCAGCAGACTGTTCGAGATCGTGACATGTACGACAACACCATCGCAAAACTGAAGAAAGTGCAGGCAGGTTCAGATGAGTGAAGAAGACAAGTTCGCACAAATCCTTGACATGGTGTCGCAAGATGCTCTACAGCGTACAGCCGAGTTGCTTGACTATGCTGTCATCAGGCTGGATAGTCTCCTTGATACCGAGTATCCCGATGCCGATAGGCAGGATGCTGAAGCGGCAATCCGATCAATCATCCGATCAGTGCGGGAAGCGGTTGACAAATTAGAACTAGGTATTTCAGAGGAAGACTTCTGGGCTGCCTGGGATGATAATGGAGATGATGATGAGGATGATGATCCACCCTATTGGGGAGGCTCTAACGAGCAAAATTGATGCGGATACTTCACAAACCTGAGCAGAAGTCGTATAAGCAGGATTGTATCCACTGTGGATCAACTCTGCTCTATACGATCTATGATACATGGGAAGATAGCGGCAGACGCAGAATGAAGTGTCTGGCCTGTCGTACCTATATCAATGCAGATTTCAAACAACCAGGAGAAGATAGTGCTGATGACATCTCGACTGACTGAATCTTCAAATGTCTCTATCAAACTTGCCAGTGATCTGGAACTGGAACGTGGCATCTCTTTGGTAGGTTCTGTGTGGACCACAGAGGACCTGAAGGAGTATGCTCGCTCACGTAAACAGTTCGTTTACTGCTGGTCTGATGACATCCATGAGAGTGTTCACTATCATGAGGGAGAGGCCAATGCAGACGGCACGATGCCTGACGAGAAGTGGTGCAACTATCGAGTCTGTGTTGGACTCCGCTATGGAGTAGAAACTGATGCAGAAGGTGTGGTCCACTATCGCTCAAAGATGATTGACCACATGACTGTGGATGTCTCCCTTGGACATGAGAAGCTGGTCCTGTATTTTCAGGAAGTCGTTGACGGTCTGGCGAGCCGCTGGGCTTCTGATTCTATGGGAAAGCTGATGGTCAACGTCAACGATAAGGACACACTGAGTCTGCAGCTATTCCAGGCAGCAGGTTTCCGTGAGGTATATACCAGCCAGATTGATGGAGAATGGACAATTCGTATGGAATATTCCAAAAAAGACTGAACCTTCCACCTTAGGCGGCGGTATATAGGTAGTCAGTCTGAACATAAGGAGAACAACATGTCCGATGAAGTCGAGTGGATTGATTGGCACCCAAAGGTTGGGGATGTCAGGCCTGCTGTGTATCGGTGGAAGATGCCCGCAGACAAGGACTGGGAACAAGGGCTGCACCCAGGTGCTAAAGTCCACACTGCTGAAATCAACTCTGGGCAGTTGTTCCAAATCCCGGCCCCAACACCCACCGAAGATCGTCCGCCTTGGATCGATCCGCAGTGCAAGTTTCGCTGGGGGGACCGGGTCAAAGTGCTCACGGATTCCCGTGTTGGTAAAGTGGCGTATGTAATCAACCCACATGACCTCTCTTATGCCGGTTTTAGCGATGAGAATCGGAAATACACGGTGCTCGTTGCTAAGTCTCTCGGTGCGGCAGTTCCATACGAGACTGCGGGCAGTCTCCGTGCTAGTGGCAAGTGGCTTGCCAACTACGAAATCGACCGATTAGCAGAGGACGAGTTGGAACTCTACCCAGAAGACCTACCACAGCACTACGATGACCGTCTGCTCGATGCTGATGGACCACAGGAAGTTGGCTCGCTTGCACAGTTGCTAAACGATCGCTTCACTGAGGTGTGGGAGAAGGCTCTAGCTAAACACTACGGACCAAGGACTCCTCGTGAAATCTGGATCAACCTTTGGAAACACGGCCCAGGAGAGGAGCTGGGGTGCATTTTCTACTCCAGCGAAGAGGCTAGAATGATCAGCCGCTTACCAGACTACATCCGCACCATCCACTTCCGTGAAGTCCTCTAAGGAGAGATCAATGTCTGACCCAACGTCCCGAGAACTTGTTCGATCGCTACTCAAATCTGGAGTAGTGGATACCAAAGACCTGGCTGAGAAAAGTCTTCTCAGTAAGCGTCGAGTGCAGGAACTGGTGAAGGAGTACTATGAAGAGCAGTCATTCAGACCAAAAGCTGTAGTTAAGTCTACAGGCACAACTGTGGTCTATGAAAGCCCATCAGTAACCCACTTCATCTCAGGAAATGTACGGGACTTCTATGATCGACAAAACGCCTAGCTTCGGCTGGAGACCTTTGCGAACTGGTGAGCCTCTTCCTAGTGAATACATTTACTGGAACGGGCTACACTGGTCGCACAGGAAGGCTTCCCCACTATGCGGTGAGTACATTGAAAATGTGCCTAACATTTCCAAAGTTCATGTTAGGATGTCTGAGCAAGAAATTGCCCAGTTTCCAATGGACACGGAGATATGGAAGGAACTCACTGCAGATGAAAGGTACTTATACAACAGACCGGCATTCATGTGCGATGGTCTTGTAGAGGTGCTGACTGAGCGTGGCTGGGAGCAGTGGCATGGTGTGGTCAGTCTGGCTAGTCCATATAGACCACAGCCGGTAAAGACTTCTCGAAAGTGGTGGATTGTACCGTATCCTGGTGGATCGGCTATCGCTTTCGATGACAAGAAAATGGCCGAGTTCGCGTGTGTAGGTACACAGGCAGAACCCATTGAAGTTCAGGAGACAACATGACCAGATGGATCAAAGTCCCTGGTCCAGGGCAGTGGCGTGGTGAAGGTAAGTGGCAGACACTCGAAGAGTGCTGCACTGATGCGAACGGACGGCTCTGGGTGGACCGTTATGAGTTGACTTGGCAGAGAGCACAGGGCTATCTACCTACCCGTGAACAAGAAACCAAACCAGAGGAGACAGAGCTGTGAGTGACGGCGAGGGTTTTTTTCTTGGTGCCGTTCTTGGCTGTATTATTGGTGCCTTTGTTGGTTCTATCTGGACCAGGAGCAACTATGAGTGTTCAGCCGTAGCCAACAATTGCGGTCAGTATGTTCTGAACCAATATGGCAATGTTGTGTTCACTTGGAAAAAGGAGAAAGCTGATGAATAACTGGGAAGATTTGAAGAACGCGGTTGGACAGTGGTCAGTAGCCAATTTCGGCAGCCAGAAAGGACTAGGGTGCCTAGTGCCTCTGATGGGTCTGGTTGAGGAATACGGTGAGTTCTTTGTAGCAGAGACTATTGCTGACGAAGACGATGCCATCGGTGATATGTGCATCTTCCTAATGGATTACTGCTACCGATCAGGCGTAAGCCTATCTGACATGCCGCTGGAAGGTCGAGAGCGATCGCACTGGGACTGCTTGGCGGCTGCAATCGGAAGTTTGTTCCACTGTCAGGTCAAGCGTGTGCAACGTATCCGTGGCATGGATGACCAGCAGGCGTTCTGTAACGCCCGTCTGAGGTCTGTGGGGGCTATCCTCCACGAACTCAACTTACTGAGTCCTAAAGTATTCAAGTTGGCTTGCGATGTGTGGTCAGAAGTGGTCAGTAAGCGTAAGTGGCATGAAGTGCCTGACAAGCCTATGACCTTGGATAGTGTCAAGGAAGACTTTGGTGTGATTGCTGGTGAGTTAAATCGACTGAGCTAGGTACAAAAAAAGAACCCCACTAGGAGTGATCCTAGTGGGGTTTCTTCATTTAGGTTCTGGTCTTTTCCGCTTTAGCAGTACAGTGAACTCGTGGACCACTGTCCCGTACTCATACCCCCTGTCCGGTGGGCTTACTGGGACGGGTCTATCGGACAGGTGAACCGGTTCCCAACCTTCATAACTGTAGTTGAGATTAGACGCTGCTGTCTCCAGTGAGTGAGTAACGAAGGTAGTGTATTCCCACATCAGTTCTTCTCCATTGGGTTTCATGACCACTGATTTGCCATTGCGTCTGCTACGCCTTGGTAGGTTCTCGACCGTTCTTTCCATCTGTCCTTACCAGGACTTGCCATGTGACACGCAGACCACAGTTTGTGTTCTGGTGTTCCTTTCGCTGGCGGTACGAGTCTGTTGGTTGGGATTAGGTCAGGCAAACCGTGTAACTCAAAGCCTGTAGCCTTGAAGTAGGGATCACCGAACCACCAAGGCTGAACGATCTGCCTGGGTAACTCGCCGATACGCTCCTTAGCGTACTTGTGCATGATGGGATTTTCAATAGCTTTCTTTGTAATCGGTGCATTGCGGAACTTTAGGTAGAACTCGCAAGCCTCATCCAAGTCTGACCACAGATTCCTTTCATTCAGCCACCTGACTCCGCTGTTAGCAAGCCTAGTACACGGTGGGTGTGCAATCATCATGTCCCAGCCATCGTCTAAGAGAGAGAGAACATCACCGACAATGTGGTATGGTGAGTCATCCTCTGATGGGAGTAAATCACAGGACCAAGCATCCCAGCCCTTCTTGCGGAAGGCTTCTCTGACACGTCCTGAGTATTCACAAGCAACAAGCAATCGTTTCATTGTTGACCTTTTGGCTTAAATTTCGCCTGAATAGGTGTTGTCAGGGCTTCTTCAATCGTCCACCCACGGTTCAATCTTTCACGCACCGCTGATTGCGGCATACCATACTTTTTTGCTGCGTCTTTTACATTGAGATGGGCACCATCTACAAAATAAAGATTAGTATGGCAAGCACGCTTTTTTCGTGGTCTTCCGCATACCGCCTCTTCATAAGACCACCCGCGTGCAATACGGGTGTCTATTGTATTCAACCGTATCCCATAAAATTCGGCCCAGTCGGCAAGAGACTTAGATACTCCGTCTATACACACACGAATGCTGTTTCTTCGGTTGTTAGCTTGTTCTGTCGGTGTTGCCCAGCGGCAGTTGGCTTGACAGTAGTTGCCATCTGAATCGATCCTGTCTAGACTGTGGTTACTAGAAGGCTTGTCTCCCATATCTGCATAAAAGTTTTCAAACGACTCTCTCCAGCGATCACATACAACGATACCCCTTCCTCCATAGATCGCATAGCACCGATCTTTTTTATAGTAACACCTAGAAAGCATGCACCTCCAAGTATGATATACAGGAGTCTTACTCATTCCATGCGTCTTGCTCCTTATCGCTGTTTGTGATCTAGCATAGCACCCGCAAGATTTGGTGGCCCCTGATCGTAAAGAACCTCCTCGTACTTTCGTCTCATTCCCACAATCACAAGCACATAGCCACCAAGTGCAGCCGTCTTCTATAAACGGACCGCCCACAACTCGGAGACGCCCGAACGTCTCCCCTAACAAATTAACACACACACCAGCCATCACAAACCCCTTATTTAAGCGTGGACTGCAAGCCACGAGGCCCCTTGCTTAACCTCACCGGTAACCGGCAGGCGAATCTTGTAGTACTCTCCAGCCAAACCAATTGACTGAAGGCAGATTTTAGAGTATGCTTCAACATACTCCGGTAGCATTTCAGCGTCGTACTCATCGTGAATTGTCATTAGTGGCCGATACACAACACCCTGCTCACGACAACGCCGATCCGTCAGAACAACCCACTGCTTGTTAATCAGGGCTGCTGAGCCTTGTAACAATGCGTTGAGGGCTGCTCGCGTGTTCCTGATAGGAATCCGTCTGTCAAAGACGTTCAGATAGCCTCGCTTAGCGGCAGTCTGTACGGCTGTTCCTAGATCAGCCAGACCCGTAATACCCTGCTCCAAGGATGTACGTACTCTGCCTCCAATGTCGATGAGTGCCGCTTCCTCTGCTGTTGCCAAGCGACGAGCCTTCAGTGCGTCTGACCACACCTTGGAAGAAATTGCTCCTGGGTTTCTCCGGAACCAGTCCCGCTTATCAGCGTAGTAGGTAGCCGCGTCCGGAGTGGTCGAGATCATCACCTGGCCCAGTTTCATGTCACCCGCAGAATACAGGTAAGCATAGAAGCATCCCTTGGAGTCACCACGACTGATAGCAAACCCCCCGAAGTCACGGATCGCCTGAGCATTCCGACTGTGGATGTCTCCTGCTGCGATCAGTTTGGCAAACTCTCCAGAATCGTAGGGATAGAGGAAGTGCCCCAACATCACAGCCTCGATCCCGCTCAGGTCAGCACCGACCATCACATACCCAGGACTAGCGATGAACAGAGAGCGGCAATCTGCCCCGTAGCGGCCTTGTAGCCCGAATAGGGGCTGCTTGTCCTTACCTACCGCTGTATGAGGCACCTGAGCAACATTGGGACTGTTGTGGGTACAACGGAAGGTACTTGCCCCAATTGTAATAATCCGTCCGTGAATCCTACCATCACCGCACATCGTCAGCCAACCCTTATCCTCATCCGCACTGAGCAGGAAGCTGCTGATTTTGGTTATCAGATAATAGTCAGCTAACTGCTTACCAATCTCAAAAGGACACTCCCGCAAGAGTTCTTCTGACAGCTTGCCATAGTCACGAGCAAGTTCTTCACCTGATAACTGACCGACCATCTTCTCACCTGTCTCAGTCAGAGCAGGGGACAGCCACCCATGACGTTGGTATAGAAGCTCACGTACCTGTTGACGTGAGTTCAGGTTGAATGGGATAATCTTCTGAGCAACTGGACCAGCAGTAATTGAGCAATCACGAGGACGATACTTCAAGACCTTACGTGCAGCATCTGCAGCACCTTTCGTGGGGAACTGCTGCTGTGTACCATCAGGCCAAGTAGCTAGATAGTACTCTGGAGTCTTCATCTGGACCACAGTGGGCGGGATGTCGCTAGTGATCTCTGTGGTCAGTCTTTCAAGATCGGTCTTCAATGAAGCATGCAGTGCCTTAGCCTTCTCAACATCAAAGCAAACACCAGTCTCAGTCATCTTGTTACAGATGCAAGCAAAGTCATGTTCGATCTTCAATGCAGTAAAGTTCGTACAGTTCATTCCCATGAAGTGACGAACAATAGCCATGTTGGTTGCGGTGTCTGCAAGGCAGTAGTCACCCATTTCTTGGGTATATACCTCCCACGGACCTTGGAAGTCGACCTTGTGAACCCCAAGGCGTTTGCCCCAGGCTTCAAGCGAATGCTTGCCGATCAATGCTTTGAACTCGGCCTCTTCATCGTCTCCGTAAGCCTTCAGATCGTTCTTAGCTAGGTCTGAATATAGGAACCTAGACCAGATCAAGGTATCAATGACCTCTGTGGTCTCTTTAGGCTCCCAGTTAAGGAGACGATTGAGTACTGGGATGTCAAAGGACAGGCCGTTGTGGGCAAACAGGCGGTCTGCTTCACTTATGTGCTGTAACCCAGCAAGAATCGCATCAGGGCCGTACAAAACAGCAGCCCCGGAGTTACAATCCCTAACGGCGATACAGTGTACAATGCTTGCATCAATGGCGTCTGTCTCGATGTCAAATACGAGGTCCACGTTTTACTCCTGGTGGGGTCTCTAACGCATCTTCAATAGACCAGCCCCGTTTGAGCCTGTTCCAGAACGTGCCCAAACATATGCCCATGGCTCTCGCCCATTGAGACGCTGTCCTTACTTCTCCACGGTACATCAAAAATCTGCAATAATTTGTTCTATTGTTGTTTTGCTGGTCTATGGTAGACCACCTGCAATTCTCCTTACAGTAAGGTCCGTCATTGTCAACACGGTCTAGGCTCATTCCTTCAGGCCTATCCCCCATATCTGCATAGAAGTTCTCGAATTTCAGCCACTCCTCGCAAACAGTAATGCCACGACCACCATATCTAGGCCAAGACTTATCTTTTGTATTGAAGCACCGGCACAGCATGGAACACCAAGAACGATGCTCCGGTGTATTCCCCATTCCGTGTGTTGTGTTAAGTGAAACAATATGTGCTTTTGCCAGTTCTTTGCTGAAACACCCGCAGGATACAGTAGCCCCGCTTACTAAGGCAGACCTACAGACAGGTTTGACTGTACCACAAGAGCACACACAGGTCCAGTATGAGATGTTGTTCTTTATATACGCGAATTCTCGGACAACAAGCCTACCAAACACGGAACCAGAAAGGTCTTCAATCCGTCTCTGAAGGCACCCACACGATCTGGTATGACCAGACACTAAACTCCCAACGAAAACTACACACTCGTTTCCGCAGGAACATTTGCAAAGCACTTTGGAATGCTTCGATACTGATACTATAGATATTGCTGTTAAGTTACCGAATACTTTGCCGAGTCGTTCTTCTGCTTTAATTCTCATAGCCATTCACCTCGTACCAGACAAAGACCCACCGCGTCATACTCGTCGCTTGTCTCAAGGCCCAGATCGTATCCAAACACACTATCGATAGCCTTCTTCATTTCAGCCTTGTCAGCCTTACCACTACCAGTGACCAGCTTCTTCAATGACGACGGATAGACGTACAACGGATCGTTGTGCTCAGGAACTTCAGTAATTATTCGATACTGAAGAACACCAATCAACTTTGCTCTATCCTGGACACCGTACCCAGCCGTACCTGTTAAGGTCTGCTCGATTGCCAGTTTAGCTGGCCGGTATTCACGCAATACGGACATCAGCATGTCAGTGATGAATACCAAGCGATTAGCAAACCCCTGTGGTCCACGGTAGTCATCCGGCTTAGTCTTGATTGCGATAGTTTCGATTAAGTAGCCTTGTTCATCGATAACTGCCACACCTGTTGAGGAAATACTTAAATCAAATCCAATATAGTACAAAACAACGTCTCCTTAGTAATCGTCATAGAGGTTACCAGCCTCTTTCGGAACATTCCACTCTTCATCGTCGGGATTGTGGTCACCAAATGACATTGAATCGACAACAGTGACCACAGGTTCTCTCTGCTTGAAATCGAATGCGTATAGGTTCTTGTCGAAATCCAAGCCTAATTGTGACCTGCCGCCATCGCACTTTGGTCTCAATACCTTAACTGTGCCTACGTACTCGCCTGTCTGGCGGTTGTAGATTTTGAGTTCAGTATCAGGTGACATTCGAGTAACAAACACGAGAACTCCAATAGAACCCTACTTAGTCGCAAAGCAGTATAGCCAACCAGGACCTCTGGTGTCCACTGCGAAGTAGGTAACCGTCAATCCTGCCTTAGCGATCTCTTCCAACCACCACTGATAAGGCTTAACAGTGAGGTGCAAGGGTGTGCCTAGTAGTTTTGGGCCAAAGCCGTCATTGAATAGGGCAACCCCTAGAAACACTCCGTAGGTGCATGCTTCTCGCATCGCTGCTAAGGAGGCATGTACACGCTCTGTAGGCAGATGTTCCATCAAGTCAGTGCAAAACACTGCATGATGTTTCGGAACTTTACCAAGGTCTTCCCAGATGCAGCCCCGATAGAACTGGAATCCAAAGGCTTCCTTTGTATCCCGATCTAGGCAATTGTCTGCAATATCGAAACCAGATACTTGGTAGCCTAGTTCGATCAGCCTCTGTGCAGCCTTGCCACTGCCACAGCCAACATCGAGAACTGTGGTCCTATAGCCCAGCAGCTGTGTTATTGGTTGTTGTGTGATAGCAGCAAGACCAGGAGAGAATTTGCGGTACTGGTCATGGGACCAGACCTGCTCATACTTGGCCTTCTCTTGTTGGGTTTGGTTCATCGGGTTGGTCCTATATATGGCTCGTCTGGTACGAACTCGCCTTCGATCTCTTTCCGGTGCTGCTTCCAACCAAGGAAGTTGCCTGATTGGAGTGGAACCCATAAAGGATCACCTAGAACACCAAGGTTCTTTACCCAAGGGGTAGCCTGATGCTCTGTAGGACTAGCATGCTTGGGATCACTGCCCACCAGCCGCTCATACAGAGCAAAATCATCGGTATAGTCTTTGATCTCATTCTGCCTAACGTAGCTCACACGAGCACATCTAGCAACTGACACCTTCTTCTGATCTTCTAGTGACAAGTGTCGGTCTTCTTCGTAAACCAACGGTAGATGCCACTGACCAACCTGCAACAACTCAGGAATACTCTCAGATCGAACCTTGGACATCAGCCTAGCCACATGCTGGATATGAGGCTCTGCCATAGGATGGTCCCGCAGCAACTCGAAATGCTTGAAAGATGTGGTACTGATAATCTCAGTGATGAACAGGAATGGTTCAAGATACCGGTTAGCTACCTGCTTGTGTACGCCCAACTTAGACAGGGTGTCGGCAATATGAACAGCATCAGTACTGTGAAATTCAATCACTGCTAACGCTTCACGACGAGCATCGCCCTGTACCTCATTGAATGCCTGCATTCCTCCCTGAGCAGCCCCGATGTGCAGAGGCACAAAAGGAGCATCAACAACAGCATCAATGAATCGCTCAATAGGAACTGCTCGGCTACTAGCAGCATTGCGGGACATGATGCGGTGCCGAAGCATCTCAGAGTGAATGATGCGAGGATAAGTGACCTCCCATGTGGTCAACCTATTACCACAGATATTCACTGAGTCTGCAAGAATCTTTGCTGAGAATTGGTCTTTTGAACTCACGCTTGTTTCCTCCAGATGCACTCTAGATCGTGCTTTCCAACAATGTCACCGACCGAAAAATAACACTCGGCGAAAGCTGTCTTCAATGGAAGACGGAACTGCCAGTCGTCTTCGATCACCTGACCAATAACAGGTGCGAAGTACACCCAGCGATGCTCAATGTGCTCTTGATCGGCAATGCGAGGCCAGTCGCTGTTAGCCATGTGGTCCTCCAATGAGAAAAGCCCTGCACCCAGCGGAGCGCTGAGTACAGGGCAAATGATACACAGACCAGCCGAGGTCTGTCAAGTCAGATTACTGATTGGCAAATCCCTGCTTACCAGTATTGGCTGAGCCAGGACCGGCCCTGCGAATCCTCATCAAGGGCGTCGTCAGACTCTCCTCAACTGACCAGCCATACTGATCGATACGAGAGCGGAGAGTCCCGTAAGGGATGCCTATCTCCAAGGACCATTCGGTGAGTGTTTGCGTCTTTCCATTGTAAGTCAAGAATCGAGTATTCCTCCTGTTACTCTGCTGCTGACTTACGGTTTCCCACCTACAATTTTCTGGAGAATAGGGTCCGTTGTTGTCAATACGCCCTAGCGTGTGGCCTTGTGACGGCCTATCTCCCATGTCCTTGTAGAAGTTCTCGAACTTCAGCCACCGCTCACAGACTGTTATGCCGCGACCACCGTAATCGGCAAAGTAATTGCTATTAGGGTTATTGCAGCGGCACCGCATGTGCTCCCAACTTGAGTAAGTTGGTGTATTACACATGCCGTGTACAGTTTTTGCGGCTTTAAGCCTATCAATCTTAAAGCATCCGCAACTCTTTGTGTTACCTGTACGGAGGTGGGAGCCATCGATGACAACAACATTACCACATTCGCATAAACACTCCCAGAATATCTTGTTCTGTTTTACTTTTTCAGTAGAAACAGCGATTACTGTCAACCTTCCGAATACTTGTGAAGTCATGTCCATTCTTGCCATAGAACACCCGCTATCTGGTTCCTTGTTTTCCTGGATCAGCAGAACCAAACGACACACTGTTTTGGTTTGTGCCCCCCGCCGCAGCATTGCCTCGACTGCTGGTAGCCTTGGCAGCAGCACCGGGATTCTGATTCCCATAGTTCGGATTGATGAACGTCAGTTCAGAATCTGCCTCAACCTCTGTCCGCTGTTGTTCAGGATCAAGACCAAGCTGACGAGACATTTCCTTGATGGACATAGCCTTCGCCATCACTCCAATGTTGCACGCCTGTGCGACCTTCAGTTTATCAACTGTGGCGATTGGCGGATAGTCAATATCGACCACATAGTCATCATTCAGCCCGAAGTCTTCCAGGAGCCACAGGAAGTACTTCTCCAGCCGAGCAGTCAGGAAGTTCCGTTCTTCTGCAATCATCTGGAAGGTAGGTCCTTCAGCAACCATCGCAGTCGCCAACGAACCTTCGGTCGTGTTACAGGAAATCTGCTCAAAGGTGAAGCCAGTGACCTTAGCAACTTCACGATCAAGGAGCGAGAACAGGGGGCCTGCATCGCTAAAGTTGTTGTCGGGATGCGAGAATGTGATCTCAACACCCTTGGTTGTGGTCGCTACAGTTCCAGCACGATAGCGTTCCTGCCCTGAATAAGCATCGACAGGCTCACTGACCTGAGTCTTAGCTGCATCAAGAACACTACGAGCAGCACCAGAACCACCAGCAACCTTACGCACCATCACGATTGCCGACTGACGCTCACGAAGCGTCACTTCATTGAGAATCAGTGAGCGATATCTCTGAAGTGCTGTCTTGCAACCAAGCAAGCGACTCACGCCACGCTTTACTGTGGAATCAACATCGAGTGCAATATGCAGCATGTCTTCGGGTAGGACTTCAGCATACTTCTCATAGCCGTCCGGATTGCCTTGCTCATCGAACTTCTGTTTGCACAGGATGTATCCAAGAACAGTCACTGTGTCGTACGGATCAGTAATGATACCGCCGTTCTCGTTTCCGTCCTGGTCACATACGTTCTCAGGATCGACAAAGCGGTAGTCATAGCTACCGTCGTCATTATGAATGCGTCGGATAAACAACTCACCATCTCGATACAGACGACGAGCCATCTCACCGAAGCCTAAGTGCAGACTATTTCGGCGTAGTTGATTACGGAGTTTATTAGTCGCACGTTTTGTAACCTGATTGACAATCTTCAACTCAGGATCGCTAGGTCGAACCATAACGGTAGCACCACCACCAATCGTGTAAATCTTATACAGATTCAATACACGAGTAGCAGATGGCACATTGATAGCCAGTTCGCGTAGTTGCTCACGCAGAATGGCCGGTGCCGATTGCGTACCTGCTGTTATTTGAGTCCAACTAGCGGCATCTAAGTCCGGCAGAATCGGTAAAGCGTATGAATCACTTACGAAATATAAATGATGGTTTTGAGCCATCTTGTTGATGTTCTCTTCTGTCAGTGCAAGTCCTTGAGGCCACTGCTCAGCAATTACAGAATCAGCCATTATACAAACTCCTTATGCAGAAATGGACGGTAAGTAGGTCGCTTTTGTAGCGAGTCGAAACCTAAGGCACGATACGCCTCTGCCCACACTTTATTCGTGTCTTCTGGCAGGGTGTGGATAGCCAGACACTCAATTGTAACTGGGGTGTCGAACTGCTTTGCCCTGTTTCGCCATGTAGACACCACTCGTGTAGCCTCTTCGTAGGCTCTACGATATTCTCTGCCTTTCTCGCAGCCAGTCAAAAAGGAGGTATCAGAGAAACACGGGGCATACTTAAGCATGGCAGCCTTGAACTCTGAGCCAGCCTTATTGCGAGCCTTTAGAGCCTCTGTGCGGGTCTTTCCAAGTGCATCATCTTTACCAAAGACCTCAGCAACCATCTTATCAAAGGCCGCTTCGTCAAAGGTAAAAAAGATAGGGGCTACAGCCATGGCAGCCTCCCCCAAATACTTCTGGGAAAGGGCGACATTACCTCTCGCTGTGGTCAGAGCGTGCTCAACTTTTTTCTCTGCGATCTCAAAAACATCTACAGGCTTAACACTAGAAGCAGAGAGAGTAACTAGCTCACGCAACTTATTTTTCAGTTCGCTGCATGCTGCCTTAGGAGATCGGCAGTATAGGTCCTCTGCTGCAAGATAGGCACTATTCGCCTGATTGTATGCCTTTTCTGCAGCGTTGCATTCTAGCCAGTAAGGAACAATAGACAGGTCCTTATTGACATGCATAAACGCTCCCCGTTTATACGGCGGGTAGTTAAACATCCCATCCCTCACTTTCAAAGTAGTCGGTTTCAGCCTCTGCCAGTAATCTGTCGTTGATGTACTTAATTGCAGCGGCCACTGTGAAAGACCGGTCATCATGACCAGACTTAGTATGATCGAATCTCCAACGAGAAGAGTTACCCTTTACCAGCAGCGACTCTAACTCTGTTTCAAGGTTATCGTCAACTCCACGAGGAGTCCAGACATCGCCGTTCTCATCGTAAATCTCGCCGCAGCCTGGGTACCACTTCACTTTACCTTCCATAAGGTATTGCTGAAGCAGAACGGCACATTGGTGATTGCCGATGCCCGATTTGAACTCAAACTCCTCGACTGTCTTACCTGCTGCACGCAGCACCTGAATCGCGTGCGCCATCTGGTGGCGATCAAAGATAAAGATCAGTTCAGAATGCTGACCAAATTCCCGATCAATCTCATCCAGAATAGTTAGCACTTCAGAAACAAGGATTGTTCCGTTCTCTCTAAGCACCGGATCAATCACATCCATACGGTCAATGATGAACGTGCCGTCGTAGAGATGACCGACGGTGATAGCAGTTCGGTCGTTACGCTCAGCATAGTCAATACTGACCACATAGGTTGGAATGTGCTCTGATCCTGAGTCATGTCTGAACAGTGTGGCGTCTCGACACTTCTCTACAAACTGCTTCTCAATGAACTTGCCACTAGAGGCTGAGTCAACATTCTCCCACAGCCGCAGATATTCCAGGTAAGGAATAGCCAATCTCTGTGAGTTAAGGTCTTCGGCACTGAACCAAGGTGCAGGACCTTTGGGAATCGATGTGTACCAGAGAGGGTCCTTAATGAACCCTTCTCTGAGTTCAATCTGCCATGAATCAGTCTTGCAGGCGTTGCAGCCCACAATCATCATCTTGTTCTTTTTTCCGAACGAAGAATAAATAGACGACCACCACTCCTCATCAGACCAGTGTGACCACTCATCAGCAAAGACCACATCTGGTGTTTGGCCGAACGAGGATGCCACATCGCTGGTGTGACAGATGAACTGTCCTTTAGTAGCTGGGTTGATAATAGCTTTCTTCTGGATTTCAAGAAAGTTGCCCATCCACTGATTAGCATCAATGATCTTAGCAGCCTGCTTGAGAGTCAGTGCGGCTTGGTCAAAATCTTCTGCCGCAATCTGACCATCTAAACGGTAGTTGCTGAAGATCAACAGCCACAGCAGGTCAAGTGCAATGTCAGATGTCTTCGAGTAACCGCGAGAGCGTTGACTATAGAACCGCCTGACCTGTGGTCGCTCTCTATCCTGCGGAGGCTTACCCTTCTGGAATAGCGGAACCTGAGCAACCCAGAGCATTGTTGGATTGCGTGCTGTGAAGTCTTGCTGCTGTACGGGTGTCATAATGTCACCAAGCCGAGCACGATTGAGATTGGTATCTACAATCGTGTCGGCTCGGAATGCATCGGGCGATCTGCGATAGAGTTCTAATGTGAGTCTGTCAGGATTCGCCATTACCCCTCCTCTTCCAGTGGATCGTCCATGTACATGTAACTAGGATAGCCTACGCTACTATCTTCAACCCCTTCGTATGCCTGAGGGTCTTCGATTACTTCTGGTTCTTCTTCCTCAGCTTGTTCCAGTAGGCTGTAGTCTCCGTTTGATGCTGCCACAAGGGCTTCTGCCTGCTTTGGTGTGACTTCTTTACGATTGAGTGCCTGTCTGATCTGTGCTTCGGACAGTTCATTCAGGTCCTCCAAACCTTCTGGAGTTACATGGAGAATGTTTGTAGTAGACTTGTCTACATTGTTCTGAACAAGTTTGCGACTAGCAGGAGAATTACCAGAAGACTTAATGCCCTGTGCCTCAGCCAATGCAGATGCGGCAGCAAGAGCAAGTTTGATGTCGCCCCGCTCAACCGCCAGTGCGTACGCCTGCTCAAGCCTGAGCATGTACAGACCACGGTTGATATTCGCATCTGTCATCAGGCGTGCATCGGACTTAGCAATGCCTTTGAGAATACGACTAATCCAGCCGTTCGCAACTGCACGACTGAGTCTTGGACAGTACTCAATAATCTGCCTGATAATAGTCTCACGGCGATAACATTGTGCTAGTCCATTTCGTACTATTTCTGCCACTCTCTGCCGCTCGTCGGCACTAGTTGTTCCAGTATAGTCGTCAGGTTCTTTATTGTCTGCCATTAAGACCTCACTTTCTTGGGTTACTTACAGGTTCTGTCAAAACTCTGGAGATGTCCCACCCATTCTTAACCCTACTCCACAAAGTACTAACAGAAATTTCAAGAGCATCAGCCCAGGACTGCAAGGACTGTGTTTTACCGTTGTAGGTGAATACACGACTACTTCTCCTGTTGTTATTCTGTTCTTTCTTAGTTGCCCATCGACAGTTTTCTTTGCAGTAACCTTTGTCGTTGTCGGATCGTTCTAAACTATGCAACCTTGTTGGCCTAGGTCCCATGTCTCGGCAAAAGTTCTCAAGCTTCAGCCAATCTTCGCACACGGTTATGCCACGACCACCATAGTTGGGATAATCCTGTGCGTTAGGGTTAGTGCATCTCCGGATCATATTCTTCCAAACCTCATACTCAGGAGAATAAGACTTACCGTGCTTGGTAACCCGCTCTTTCCACAAACAGCCGCAGGATGCCGTATCCCCCTTTATAAGATAGTCGCCAACCACTGCAGTAGTACTACCACAATCACACAGGCATGTCCAGCAGGCTTTATTGTGCTTATTGTTTTCAGCCCTACCCACAACAAGCAGCCTGCCAAACCGCCTCCCTAACAAATCTACAACAGCCCCCATTCGTTCCTCACTTTCGCAATTCGTGATCCAGCATAGCCAGTATCAAAACTGTACAGAAACGACTCAGCAGCACGAAGGTTGTTAATGAACATATTCTCGTTATGCCAAGAGTCACAGGTACTCAGACTTGCTAGAGTACGCTGAACAACGCCTAGTTCTTCATTAGCGGCCATGTAGCGTTCTTCCCTCCGGGTATGGTAGTGCCCCACGAGCCACTCCCTAGTATGAACTTCTGACCAATCTTTAGCAGCCTCAATACTCATTGTAAGCGGCAATCGTTTGTTTGGTTTGTGTGTCAGCCCAATCAAAGAATCGCCATACCGAACGTACTTTCTCGGAGTGTCCTTGTGGTCAATAGTCACATATGGATTTCCTTCATAGCGATGCCTCAGCACCTGAGACAAGTACCACGAACTCTCACGGTCATGGTTTCCAGGAATCCAGACAACCTGAACATCAGCAATCTGCACGCAATCATCAATTGCAGACACAACAGCCGCTACACCACAATCAAACACCTTAGACATCCGGTCGTCTGTTGAGTCTAGCTTTGTTCCGGAGTCTGTCTCACTCTTGAAGTTGTTGCTATGAAAGAAATCACTACCAATCGGCAACACAATGCGATTTATTGAAGGTGACCCAAAGAACCCCAACGTATCAGAAACCGCCTGACGGTAGACCGCCGAAGCAATCTCCAGATCGTAATCCTCCCCAACCTCAACATCCCATGTCAATTTTCCCAGATGAAAATCATGGAGACCGATAACAAGCATGCAGTTTTCTGAGACAGTCTCTGTCCCACGGACCACATGGGAGCGGCTGGTTTTGAGGTAATGTTGTAGGTGCTCCCCCAACTGCTTCGGTTCTGTACTTCGCCTCTTCTTGACCTGCACTGTGCCGGTCTTTGATTTCAACCATGCACCGGTAATGTCTCCCAGATCAAAACCAGCAGCAAGTACAGCAGCATCTAGTTCGTTTGTAGGCTGATTAACCACCTCAGAAGTGCTGACTTCCTGCTTGTATTGCCGCCTAAACGTGGTCCATGGAATCCCCAGTTCTTTTGCCGCAGCTCGCTTACTGCCGTACTTTTCTACTGCTTCATGAAGAGTCATTCAACAACCTCGGAAATAGTGCGTGAGTGACAGATCAGTTTCATCTGTTTCTTAGGTGGTTTACGCTCCACAATGTAGCACGCAGCCCACCGTAGATCATCGATTGTACCATCATTGAAGAGGATATAATCGAACAGGTAATCGGCTAGTCCATCCTCACTTGCGTGTTTAGTAGCAGACTGCTCGTGAGTTCTACGAGACTCACCGACAATCTTAACAGTGACCACACGGCTCTTTAGTTTGGGCTTGGTGAACTCCCAACTATAGATTGCATCGATCTCATTGTGAAATCGCACATCCCTAATTACAACCCGCTGATTGGTGTCAACAAACCGCTCAGCAATATTTACCCAGCAATCCTGACCGTGAATGTCTCGACCAGCCTCTGTACCATAGACCTGCATCAGCCGTCTGACATCCGGAATTTTCTTAGCTTCGTCCCATCCATGTCGGTGAACTAAGTGCTGCAACCACTCCGGCTCATCTCCTGTATCAACAAGCGGATTCAGGGCCAGCAAGCCCTTACGCAAGGGATCAGCAAAACTGTATGGTGTGTGGTCAGTAAGGAATGAGGCCAGTGTGTCCTTGCCGGTTCCTAATTTGCCATGAATTGCTACTAGATCAATCACAGACTGCATTGTCGATCCTTTCCTTCGCGATTGCAAAATACTTCTCATCCTTCTCAATCCCTATGAATGAGCGACCAAGACGCTTGCAAGCTACGCCAGTTGTTCCACTACCCATAGTGAAATCAAGGACTATAGCCCCTTCGTTGGTGTAAGTCTTGATTAGATACTCCATAAGGTCGACAGGTTTTTGGGTGGGGTGTAAACCGCGTTGCGTGTTGTGCCTGATTACAGACCTGGGGTATCTGTCACCACTGTTGTCCTTAAAATGGTCTCCAGAAGGGTCACTGTGGAATACAATATTGCCTGATTTACGTTGAGTTGCCTTGTATGGCCTTCCGACTTCTTTTTGCGGGTAGTAACTCATACTGCCCCTCTTAGAAAAGGTGGCGGCAGCGTGACTAAAGACCACAATATCCTCATGAACCTTGATTGGCTGGTAAGGTGCATTCATCGGCATACTTCCCTGCTCCTTTTCCCACACCCAGCAATACTTAAACATCCCCGCGTTGCTCATAATCAGTGCGGAAGTGAACGGCTGACTAGCCGTCATCACGATTGCTGAGTTCGGTTTAGTAATCCGCTTCAAATGAGACCACATCGGTTCAAATGGTATCACCGAGTCCCACTTACAAGCCGTTGTACCATAAGGAGGATCAGCAAGAACCATATCAACCGAAGCATCTGGGATGTCTGCCAGCTTAATCAAGCAGTCGGCGTTGTATAGTTCGATCATTAAATTTCTCTCCCGGTAGGTCCATATGTTTGGTAGCGATTCATGAATTCAGTAAAGGACCTATCAGGAGTCCATACTTCCTGGATGATCCATTCAAGATCATAAAGCGGCTCGATCCCAGCCTTACGCAACGATGTCTTCATCTCATTAGATGCAAGAGATGCAACCTCGATCCTCAGTGCCGTACGGTCTGCATCATGTACAGCCTGAGGCAGTGGAAAACAAAATCGCCAGTTATTAGCGAACCGTTTAGCCATGCTGTTCTCAAACTCACGCCAAATCCCATTGCCTAGCAGATTGAGTGCATTCTTAACAGGAGTCGCTACATCACCAATGACACTCTCCCACGAGTCGTGCATCAGTCCTGTATAACTACCACCTAGTAAATCGCATACTAGGCATGAATGCTGGGCAACCGAGTACTGACCCATATGCCCATTGAAGCGATTGATGTTACTTAGGCTTGCCGCAATGTCTGCGATAGGGATTTTTACCCGGCCCCCGACTAAAGAGACGATACTGCCTGAACTGCTTATCGTCTGAAAGAATTCCTGATACGTAGCGACGGATTGCAGAACGTCCGGCATTTGATATGCCCCTGATCTTTTTGAGGAACAGTTCCTGTGTAGCTTCTGGGCACAGCCCTAGCATCTCACAGGCGTTGTTGAATGTTATAAGTGTTGCTGAAGCGTCATCAGCAGATGCTAGCCACTCAATAACGCACACAACAGGGATTAGATATTCTCTGACATGTTTGTTCGACAGATTTGTGTTTGCAAAATAGTCGCGATCTGAATTAGCAATGAACTTATCGATGTCGTCTGAGGCATTCCTTAGCATGCCAGCCATCAGCAGTTTGATAGGCTCATCGATAGAGCGACTAGTCGAACCTGGCTCCGTTGAACTGGTCATGGCTTTCCTGTTGAGAAGTTAGATAGAACCAAGTAAACCGATCGGCATCGTCCAGCACCTCTTTCTTTAGAAGTCGCTGGATTTCTCTGTCGAGTTTATTAGTCCTGTGGTCAGAGCGAATACCTTCGCTAATGATCGGTTCAGTAAGCATGTTTAATCTCGCATAATCAAAACAGTAGCGTCCTCATGGATGGTCCAGTCTCTATAGTAGTCCTCATAACAGGTACCATCTTTACGCACAATTATAAAGGTACCGATCTTTTCCTTTTCCTGTTCAGTATAATCGCCGTAGCGAACTACTCGTGGTCTGTATAATTGAGGGCGTACCCTGAACTCAACATCACTATCGAGATCGGGGAACCCTGCTAAATCAAACCATCCACTATCAGCATCAACTCGATACTGCAGCGGCTTGTCTTCCAGAGCCGCCTGCAATACACCAGAGTCCATCAGTTTTTTAAGTTTGTCTTTGGTCATTTGTGTTATCCGTGAAGAAGGACTTGGATTAGAGTCGAGAAAAAACCATCAACAGGACTGCCTACAACCCCCAAGTTGTACAGTCTAGATGCTGTAGTCACATCTTCTATACTCACATCCAGCATAGACCCGCAGTATGTCATGATCTGCATTTTACACCCCATGTGTTCAGAACCTCTCTTGGCCGATTGACTGTCCGAGAGGTCAGACAGGAAAGATTGGACCATGCCCCAACTCACGCTCAGCCACAACGTACTAGTTAGCTACACACTGACAAGACGAATGCTCGCTGTCGGCTATCGCACCACCACCAGTAAGGTATTCCAGTGTCTACTTCGCAGCAACCTTTTTCCGCAGGTTTTTGATTTGCCGCTCTGCCTTCAGACTGTAGTCTGACATCACACGAATAATCTTCTGCAACTCAAGAATCCACTCTGCAGCT